>Ga0080013_1000265_pt1 | contig 73954 bp, 58 predicted proteins | sample ETNvirenome_6_85_FD_69236 | JGI IMG/M metagenome (GOLD analysis project Ga0080013, IMG submission 69236) | Marine viral communities from the Pacific Ocean - ETNP_6_85 (SPADES assembly) (version 2) | ecosystem: Environmental > Aquatic > Marine > Oceanic | place: Pacific Ocean | collected 2013-06-19
CGCTGTAGAAGAGGAAAAGATAGCAAGAGCAGAAGAGGGGCGACCATTTTCCGGCTTAGATATCGACGTTGCAGTGAGCGAAAGATCTAAACATCTGGATATAATATTCAGCGAAAATCCTCCGCGGGCAGACCAGAAGTATATAAAAGTCTATTAGGAACAAGATGAAACTATTAATTGAAAATTGGCGACAATATTTAAGTGAACGAATAGATTCTTTGCCTCCTCGCAAAGATGAGCCGTGGGATATTGGGGAAACCTTCGTTCCTATTACAAAATTAGACATTATTGAAAAGCCTGCAGTGATGCCCCAAGAAAAAAATACACTTTTAAATCAATTTGATGCCCTGCAGGCCACAGATAATACCGATCCCTTCAAAGGAATCACTATACAAAACGTTTTAGATTCCATTTATAGCTTAAGTGGCAATTCCGATGATTTTAAATACGAGACCAAAGAGGACGCATGGAAAGATTATATTGATCCCTATCGATATGAGAGAAAATCGTTGAGGGATTATCACCGTAAAATTAAAAAAATCCTGCGCAATCGTTAACAAATGTAAAACCGGTTTATTAATATCACCATTACTATTTATTAAAGAAATTGGAGTGCCATTTAAATGCCTTGTGATATTACTAATAATTCTCCCTACGACACATCTTCTATAGAAAAAATGGCGCATAGCTTATATCCCTTTGCTCAAAAACGCATGGGATTCCATAAGCCCCCCCAAATGGTCTTTGATTCAGACCCAGAGAATGCTAAAAATATTTTAGGCAAAACGGCCCAATATGAGCCTGGGACGATGACCATTACAATTTTTGTTAATGATCGTCACCCTAAAGACATTTTGAGATCTCTCGCCCATGAGTTAGTTCACCATGCGCAAAATTGCAGAGGCGAATTTGAAAACGGCGGTGCCACCGACGTGGGCTACGCACAGACAGATGATCACATGCGCGAAATGGAACGAGAAGCCTACGAAGTTGGCAACATGTGCTTTAGAGACTGGGAAGACGGTATAAAATCGCAAATGCCATTACACGAAACTATTTATAAACAGCTACTGAAAAAAGGAGATAGCTACATGTCTACGAAAAATTGGAAAAATGCCGAGCTTAATACCCTCCTCATGGAGAAATGGGGCTTTAAAGCTAAAGAGGAAAAAGAAGTTCTCAAAGAAGAAGTCGAAGCCTTCATGAATATGAAGTCGGACTATAATACAGGACAAAAAGAAATTCCCAAAGACGCTCTGGAAGAGGAGGACGAGGAAGAATTTAAAGTTGATTCGGACCACCCTCATGGCTCGGAAAGCCGTCAAGAAGTATTAGACCAGCTGGATGAAAAAGTATTACGCAGCGTTATTCGCCGAGCTTTGCAAAAATCATTGCAGGCACAATAAATCATGAAAATCGATTTAAATAAAATGACCAGGCGGTTTTTATTTGGTGAATCGAAAGCAAGACCTTCAGTGCGAGCTTATGCCGAATCTATTCTAAATATTTTAGAAACCTTTGCGCCTCGCTCTCAAAGAGAAAGTAGACAAGTATCTATTGCCAAACAGCACCTCAATGAAATTAAAAAGTTAAATCGTAGATTAGAAGAAAAACTCAATTTGCTTGAAGAGCAAATTAAAGTATTAGAAGAAGGAAAGTAATATGGGAGGCGTTGCAGGCCATTTAGCTCATCTCTATGACAATAGGGATTTATCTTACAACAATATCAAAAATATTCTCTCTCAAGCTGCAGCGGGCGAACTAGTCGGCACAGAAAAAACTGATGGCTATAATATTTATTTGGGTTATGTAAACGGACTTCCTCGTGCTGCCCGCAATAAAGGCGATATGGCCAAAGGCGGTATGACTTTTGAAGATTTGGTTAATCGTGAATTTCAAGGTGGCACAAAGGCCAAAAACGCCTATTTAAAAGCCTTCCAATCCTATAAAAAAGCGGTTGATTCTCTGTCCGATAGCGAAAAAGCCACTATCTTTGGACCCGATGGAGAGGTATTTTATAATGCCGAGATTCAAGGGCCTTCCGCTCAAAATGTAGTCAATTATGATGACGATATTATCAGCATTCATCGCATGGGGCATAAATTATATAATGCCGAAACTAATACTGTAGATCAAGTAGATACTCCCGAAGGATCCGTGTTGTTGGATAACCTTGTGGAGCGCTTCGAAGAGGCGACAGCAGATGAGCCATTCTCTGTGCGCCGCACTGCTTTTTTAGAATTAAATAAATTAGACGATGGCCATGATTTGAATATTGCCCTTGAAAGAATCCAAAAAGCTGGTTTAACAGGGAACATGACCATTGGCGAATATTTAGAAAATCGCCTTAAGGAAGCATCTTCCGAAGAATTAGGCTTTTTAAGCGAAGATATCCAACAACAAGTTATTGATCGCATTCTCAAAAAAGAAGGTTTCTTGGGCCTCAACAAAATTTACAAAGGGTTTCCGGATGACGTAAAAAGGCGCATCAAAGAATTTGTTGAGCAATCTCCCCTTCTAATCAAAACGGCCATCTGGCCCATTGAAATGGCCATCCACGATTTTGCAGTTGAACTTTTAAAAGGAGTTCAGAGCGCTTATATTTTAGATAATGATGCCCAAGTTGACAATCTTAAGTCCCAAGTTGAACAAGCGATTCGTGCTATTCAAACACATCGGGGTCCATATCAAGAAGACATGTTCGCTATATTAGAGCAACAACTAGAAAAACTCAAACACCATGACAAGATTGATACGGTTGTAGAAGGATTTGTTTTTCAAGTCGGAGATCAGATGTATAAGTTTACTGGTAATTTTGCGCCAGTAAATCAACTATTAGGTCTTTTTAAATATGGAAGAGGAAACATCCCCCCTCTTAATTTGGATGCCAACGAACTAGAAGCCGGAGAAGAAAAAGAAAAGAGAATCATTGCTATTTATCCAGGTCGCTTCCAACCCATGGGCCAACATCACGCAGAGACATTTAAACGCATTCAAGAAGAGTTTGGCCCCGAAAACACATTTATTGCCACGTCAAATGTTGTTAATGCGCCTAAATCTCCTCTTAATTTCGCTGAAAAGCAATTAGTCATGATGGAACACGGAATATCGCCTGACAACGTTGTGGAGGTCAAAAATCCTTACAATGCGGCCGAAATCCTAGAGAAGTTTGATCCTAATACAACAGCGGTTACATATGTGGTTGGAGAAAAGGATATGCAAGAAGACGCCCGTTTTGGGAAATTAGGCGGCACAACTAAAGATGGAACGCCACGATATTTTCGTAATTATGCCGAAGAAGAGGGCGAACTCAAGGGTCACGATAAACATGGTTACATCAAAGTGGCGCCACATGTTTCAATTGATATTCCCGAAGTAGGCGAGATGTCTGGTACTAATTTGCGCAAAGTTTTGCGAGATGCTGACGAAGAAACGTTTAAAAGAGTTATGGGATGGTATGATCCTGAAATTCATGAATTGTTAAAAAGCAAATTTGGAGCCATGGCCCTAGAGGAGACCCAGTTTAATCTGGGAATATTTCGTGGGTTAGTTGACGAAATTCTTGCTGAAGAAGATGAAGACTTAGAAGAGATTTCTTCGGCTGGGGGTGGTTCAAATGTGGGGTTTGCTGGTGGCTTAAGTGTTTTGCCGCGGAAAAGAAACCGCAAACGTAAGAAAAAGAAAAAAATAGACGAAATGGTTAATGAATTTTATGACTATTTATTACACACGCTTAAGGGGAATTAAATGATTGACCGTCACAAAGCATTAAATGAATTAAAAGAGGAACAGCGTCTACGTGAATTTGTTCGCAAAGGATTGAAGCTTTATTTTGAGCAGAAAAAAATTCAACGACCACAACAAATAAACGAAGAGCAACGATTGCGCCAAAATATTCAAAAATTAGTGAGCGAAGTCAAAGAAGAAGAAAGATTAAGAAGCGTTGTGCGAGACCTTATTCGCGAAGTATCGAAAACAGACGTTCCCGTTGAACAGCCCCATGTTAACACTGGAATTAACGTGCTGGAAGATCTTTTAAGAAATATTATCCCTCAAGTTGAAAGTGGTTATAAAGCTTTAACAAGCGCAAAAGAACAACGGGTGTCTTTTAGAGCGCACATGCTTAACGCTGTAGAAAATACTCTTCTGCCTGCTGAAGTAGTTGCTGGAGTTCCACATGATGAAGAAGAAGTAGACGTTGTAGAGCTTGACGAACAAGACATCACAATGGATATTGGCGATGACGAAGACAAATTCATTCCCGTAAGAGATGTAGATCTAGAACCTGAAGAAGAAGTAGAAGTAGAAGAAGACGAGTTTAGTATTGAAGGTGAAGATTTAACAGGAAGAAACTTCGCTGCTAATACCTGGAATAAAGTGGAAAAACAAACTCTTGATGCTTTCGAAAGCCTAGGCGATGAAGAAGACAGAGAGCTTTTTAAAGATTATCTTTTAACCAATCTTAAACTTTATTTTGATAAATTTGAAGAAGAACTTCAAGCTAACCTATCAGAACCTGAATCTCCAGATTACGAAATGGCCGCTACCACTGCTGTAGAAGAGCCTGTAGAAGACATCCCTGCCTTATAGTTTAATTTTCAAAGAACTTATGTTATAATCATTTTAAGAAAGAAGACATATGCACTTTAGCATATCAATTTTGATTTTTTAAATGGTTTGGAAAAAACGAAAAAAGTACTATGGTTTATATGAAAAGTATAGTATAATAAATAAATATAAGAAAGAAGATAAGCTTAATAATAGTATATTAAATTATATTAACAATATTTCTTTAGAAGACCTTATAGCTATTAAGTTAGAATTATCAACAAGAATCTTAAGTGGTAAATATTATGGTTTACCCTTATGGCATTCAATTCGTCATTTAACTGCTGATGCAATCCTAAAAACAGCAGTGAGTGTTTGTAGAACGAAGAGTGAAGCTTCTAGGTTTTTAGGAATGGATTATACAGATTTCCGAAAACTAATTAAAAAATATAAAACAGAATCATTTTTTGAAGATGAAAGGAATGGGGGCGAAACGGTTTCGACGGAGGACGAATAAAATAGCGTGCAAAACTGTGTGGGTAACACAGTAAAAATACTCAAACTTTATAAATGCCAACGATAACGTTGAATTTGATTTTGCCTTAGCGGCTTAATCGGAAGTTGTTAATAGCTTTCTTAAAAAATATTAACCGTTTTCAATTTTCAGAAAAATTGGTGGTGCGCGCAGTAGGTATTTGGTCATTTTTATGACTATATATTTTCGGCAGCCAGCGCCATGAGCTGGTGAATGGATTCCCTGACCTTGGTCGGGTGGTTGGTGCTTAGGCGGTTCATGCACCTACTTTTGTGAATGACGGTATTTCTGCAGTTTTTCGGACCCGGGTTCGACTCCCGGCGCCTCCACTTAATTAACTTTCTACTAATTATATTATATTCCAAGGAGATTTGTTATGACAGATGACATTGAAAATGTAGAGGAAGGTGCACAGCCAGAAGAGACGCCAACAGCGGAAAGTTGGGATCTTCCGGACGATGCTCCATTTGGCCTAGACGATTTTGATTTCGTAGAGGCTTATGACGACGAGCCGTCCGAGGACGACCGCATGCTAGGAGAAAACACCGCGCCCAGCGCAATTAATTGTGCATTTATCGGCGTCGGTGGCGGCGGCGGAAAGATGGCCAAAGCCTTTTTGGATTTAGGCTTTAATAAAACTCTTTTAATCAACACGACTGCAAAGGATCAGCCTACGGGTGTACCTGCAGAAAATTTTCTTTTAATCCCCGGCGCCGATGGCGTAGCTAAAGACATTAAGCTCGGTAAAGAAGTTTTAGGCGATAATAGCACTTTTGTGGAAGATGCTTTACGCACACGAATTGGTAAAGTAGATTGGATTTTTGTATTAGCTGGTGGAGGCGGCGGCACCGGAAGTGCGAGTTCCGTGTTGCATGATTGTATTACACGTTATTTAACCTCAATTGAGGCCGAAGGTAAAGTTATTTATATTACGAGTAAGCCCAGCGCGCAAGAACTTTTGAACCCTACTATTAAAAATAATTGCCAGTCGCTTTTCAAAGACATCCATAATCATCCGCACATTGTCATTGACAATGAAAAACAACTCCAATTATTACGCGGTAAAGTGGGAATGTTGAATATGTATCCAGCCGCTAATAGAAATTTTGCAAAGTTATTAGCCCAAGTTTTAAAGCTGGCTAACGAGCCCTCTCCTATTCAGGCGTTTGATTCCAAGGATTTGGAAAGATGTTTGCGCACTGGTGGAAGAATGTTGTTAGGCAGTACAGTTGCACGAGATGTTTCTGCTCATGATTTAGGGGCAAATGTGTTTCAAGGGTGCCTCCGTTCTTCTCCGTGCCCTCCCCCTACGCGCAACCCAAAAACGGGAGTATTGCTTTTAATTGTGACACCTGAAATGGGAGATGATCCGCGAGTGAGTAATCGCTTAGAAGCGGCTTTTTCTTATGTGGGTGGTCGCACCGAAACATTATTTTCCGGGGTGTATGTTGCACCCCGTCTTCCTGGTTTAATTGCCTTAACGCTTTTAGGCGGAATGTAGGCTAAAAATAATATTTAAAATAGTATTTGATTGTTGATAAAATTAGGTATATTTTATTAATGAGAGGGTCTTATGGATACTAAGAACTGGCAGTCGGCGGGCGTTTTTAAGACATTTGAGGAAGCTGATCAAAAACGCGATGAATTAAAAGAAAAATTTGATTTAGTCAAGGTAAAGCGATGTGGTCGCGCCGGAAACCTTTTTCGGGTTAAAACATGGACACAACCCCTTCCGCCTAAAAAAGAAAAAACTACTGTTAAGTCCAAATATAAAAAAGGTAAAAAAAATGCCCACCTTCGCTCTGGACCGCAAGGGGAATAAAATATATACTGGCACATGCGTTCTTTATAAGAATAGATCCTTTATTATAGAAAGCATGCACGACCCTTTGTATTGGAATCGTGAACAGTATATCACCCTTGTAGATAAAAAGAACAAAAATAAAAAGATCGAATTCGTCTTACCTCAAGATGTCGTTAAGATAAGAACCCAAAGGAATGCATGAGCAAAAGCGTTTTAATTGTTGGCACAGGAACTATTGGGGAGCCCCTCATCGGCTTATTGGCAGATTTCAAAGAGAAACTCGGCTTAAATGAAATCATATTTCACAAACGAACGCCGCTTATTGAAGAAGTAGCCAAAGTCAATAGTTTAACCAAAAGAGGCGCAAAGCTGGCGTCTGACGAAGAGAAGATGCACTTTTTTCGAAAATTAGGGCACAAAGTTTCTTATAATTTTACGGAAGCGTTGGAACGAGCTAGCGTGATCATCGACTGTACTCCTGCCGGCAACGAGCATAAATACAAACACTACCAACATTATCCCGAGAAGCTCTATATTGCCCAAGGGAGCGAAAAAGATTTTGGGGTACCTTATGCGTATGGAATTAATGATACCATATTCAAGGAAAGCCCTAGTTTTATTCAAGTGGTCAGCTGTAACACTCACAATATTGCTGCTATATTGCATTCTATTGATCCAAGTCTAAATCGTATTGAAAAAGCCGACTTTGTTTGCATTCGGCGCGCCAACGATATCAGCCAAGAAGGAAACTTTATTGCCTCCCCACAGGTTGGGAGCCATAAATATACCAACTTTGGGACCCATCATGCAAAAGATGCCTATGATTTGTTTAAAACCAAAAATAAGCACATCAACATTTTTTCCAGTGCTCTTAAAATCAATTCTCAATATATGCACCTTCTGCGTTTTGATCTTATTGTGTATCAATTCTTATCTACGGCTTCTTTAATTGATAAGTTTAAAGAAAACAAATTTGTGTCTTTAACTCATAAGACTTTGGCTAATAAGATTTTTTCTTTTGGCCGCGACCATGGGTATTATGGGAGAACTTTTAATCAAACTGTAATTTCTATTCCATCGTTACTCGCGGCTCAAAGAGGGGGAAAAACTCAAGTGACCGGCTTTTGCTTCACTCCTCAAGATGGCAATTCCCTTTTGAGTAGCGTAGCCGCCTGTTTATGGGGTATCTATAAAGAAGACTATTTAAAATATATGAAAACTTTTGATGAATTTTTATTTGATGAAATCTAGCTCATGAGCCCTAAATACACAAAACGCCGCCATTCTGCTACTCGGAGCAATTTTGATTATGTGTGCGAGCCCAACAATATGAGAATCCTAGTAGAAATAGCCCCCAGCGCTCACGGTAAAATTAATGTCACCCTCTTCATCGATGAAAAAGAAGCGCTTTTTGGCACCTATCGGGTTAAAAACCTAGATAAAGACACTTTAAATGAGAGAGTCGCCACCTTTTGCAAAGGAATAGCCATGTTTTCAGAAGACGATATACGTTCTTATGTTGCTGAAGATCGATCTATATTGGCGCGTAACGCCAAGCGTTATTTAAAAGAGGTAAGAAATAAATTAGGAAGTCTTATCTGGCGTAAGTGAATCTGGTTCGAAGATATTATCTAGCCCCAGCCGGTTCATCACTCTTTTATACACGATGTATTTATCAAGATTTGTTCTAATAAAGGAGATAAGATGATCATATCTTGTGCTCAAAGTAATCACCGGAAACCTAACAAAAACAGAATGAACGAGTCCCACCAATTCCCCGTCTTCATTAACAATCATCGATCCCGAGCTACCGGGCGCCGCCGGCAAGAAGTACCATGCCAAGCCTTCGGTTTCTCCACTATAACGCCCCTCCAAAATGGGCACCATATGGGGCCTAAAAATGGCTATTGGCGCCGCAATATTATAGACACGATCTCCCGGCTCGGGTTTTGTGGGAGAGATTTTAACGGCTTCTACCCCTTCAGTAAGATCCTTGACGAATACGAGGCACACATCAATTTCTCTATCATAAGTCAAAACCGCAGCCTTATAACTTTCTCCATCCAGCCGTCGCATTACATAAGTCGCGACCGTTTTAGTCGTTGGGGATTCTAACGCAGGGGGAACATTATCTTCGCATACATGCGCTGCTGTAATGGCATACGCGCCATCTTTGGCTACTTTCACTATAAAGCCGCTAGCAGCCGAATTAAAATTATGGGTGGCACAGTCGTTGTCTATACATTGAATAACGGTGAGGGTTTTACGAATGTGTAAAAATGAGGTACGGGGGAGAATATCTTTAGGTTTTTTTTCTATATGCCCACATGACAAGAGGGAAAGAGCAAGCAAAACTATTAAAATATTCCTAAAGTTCATCCTAAAGTAAATATGACTGGAAAAAAACAATCGTTATTTTTATACAAAAAAAACACAAACTAATTATTTTAGAGGATTCACACACTGCATGGCCAAAAAAGTTTATGTTTTAGATACTAGCGTTTATTTAACAGATGCAAATTCTATAATCTCCTTTGGAAATAATGATATTGTTATACCTTTTAAAGTATTAGAAGAGGTAGACAATCACAAGAAACGCCAAGATAGCGTAGGCACCAATGCGCGCAAACTTATACGAATGCTGGATTCGCTCCGCGAAAAGGGGACTTTGCACAAAGGAGTGCGCCTAGGTAAAGGCAAAGGAATTGTTTTTGTTAAAAATTGTAACGAGCATGATAAAAATCTAGATTTGTCTATTGCCGACAATGAGATTATTTCGGTGGCCCTAAGTGAAAAAGAAAAAAATCTTAATAGAAAAGTAATTGTGGTTTCCCGCGATATCAACATGCGCGTTAAATGCGATGCATTGGGATTGGTAACAGAAGATTATCAAGTTAATCAAATAGTAAAAGACACGAGCCATATATACACAGGCTTTGTTGAACATTTGGTCGATGAACCACTCATTGATAGATTTTATGCTGGCGAAGACATTTATCTGGAAAAAGATGAAATCGTTTTAATGCCTAATCAATTTGTACTTTTAGTTTCTAATCAAAATCAAAAGAAAACTGCCCTGGCCCGATTTCTTAACGCCCACACTCCGCTTAAGCGTATTAATGGCGAACACAAGAAGGGAATGTGGGGAGTTAAGCCTCGCAATAAAGACCAGATATTTGCACTGGACCTCCTTCAAGATCCTTCGGTTCATATCGTCACTTTGGTGGGGAAAGCGGGCTCTGGCAAAACACTATTGGCAATTGCGGCCGGGTTATACCAAACTATGGAAACACAAGAATATAAAAGACTTGTCATCTCCCGGCCCATCCAGCCCATGGGAAGGGATATCGGCTTTCTCCCAGGTACGATGGCAGAAAAAATGGCCCCATGGGTTGCGCCCATCCAAGATAATTTACAATTTTTGATGGGAAACGACAAAGAAACTTTGCGTATGTACATTGAAGATGGTACAATTGAAGTTGAAGCTCTAACATATATAAGAGGCCGTTCCATTTCCAACGCATTTATTATTGTGGATGAAGCCCAGAATCTGACTGCACATGAATTGAAAACAATCATCACTCGTGTAGGAGAAAATACTAAATTGGTTTTAACTGGCGACGTAGAACAAATAGACAATGTATATATCGATGAAACATCCAATGGCCTCACCCACGCCGTGGAAAGGTTTAAATCATACGATATATCAGGACACGTCACTCTTGTCAAAGGTGAACGATCAAAAATTGCTACACTCGCAGCAAAAATTCTTTAAAAATATATATATGTAATGTTATTATTGACATGGAGGCTATTATGAGCTATAATGAAAATGAGAATCCTGACTTGCAAAAAGTCGTTGAGAAAGAGAACCCAATGAAAGGGTGGCTTGTTAGCTATGTTGGCGACAAGCTTAAACCTGAGAATGATGAAGTAACGGTAGAATTGATTATCGAAGCCATGGCAGATGAATTTCCTGAATTTATATTAGCCGTCGCCGAAGAAAACTTTATAAGAGGATACCGACAAGCTTTAGTGGATGTAGATGAAGAAGAAGCGCCTGCCGAAGAAACACAGAATGAAAAACTATATAATCAAAAATAGCGAAATAATTCAAGAAAAACTGGCGTCTTCTTTTTATGATAAGCCAATTAACATTGTAAATCCCTTTATTAACCCTATTAACTTTAAAAGTGTTTTATCCCAATTAGAGTCTTATATTCCTCTCCACTTGACCCATAATTTGGATGGGATTTATATTGGGGATTTCAAAGATTTTAAAAAGAACAACCGCGATGTAAATGCATCTTATAAAGACGGCGGCATTTTTGTTTCCAACGAGCAAGATGATGAAGCTGATTTAATAGACGATATCATCCATGAGATTGGTCATTCTTTAGAAGGGCAATACAAAGATCATTTATATGGAGACGAAGTTTTAGAAGGGGAGTTTTTAAGCAAAAGACGGACCCTTTATCATCTTCTTGATGATAATAAAGAGAAAAGTCTGATGGACTTTTTGGATCCTGAATATAGTTTGGACTTTGATATGTTTTTGTACCAAACACTGGGCTATGACTATTTACGCCTTGCGTCTGCTAATCTGTTTTATTCTCCCTATGGAATCACTTCTCTGCGCGAATATTGGGCAGACGGATTTGAAAATTATTTCTTGGGCGACAGAAGAAAGTTAAAAGAATTAAGCCCCATACTGTATAATAAAATAAAAGCCTTAGTTGATAACGAAATAGAATAAATGACCCACATCTCATATTCCGAATTAAAAGAGTGGACCGTGTGTCCATGGAAGCACAAATTAAATTACATTGATAGGATCAATGAATTTAAAGGAAACGAACATACAGCATTTGGCACCAGCATGCATACTGTATGTGAACATTTAGTTTCAGATGGCAAATTAGAGTCGACTGATTTTTTTGATAAAGAGTTTGTGAAAAATCTTTCCACTATTAAAGAAAAAGACCCCAATATCGTTTTTAAGAAAGATTTAGTGGAACAGATGAGAGTACAAGGAGTGGCGCTCATCAAACATGTGCTCCCTGCTCTTCGCTCGTATTTTAGAAAGTTTGAGTTAATTTCAATAGAAGAAAAATTATACACCCCGATTGCAGATCAAGAGTTTAATTTTAAGGGCTTTGTAGATCTAGTTGTAAAAACCTCAGACGGTAAATACCACGTGGTCGATTGGAAAACATGCTCTTGGGGGTGGGATAGTAGAAAAAAGAACGACAAGATGATAACCTATCAGCTTACCCTCTATAAGCATTTTTGGAGTAAAAAACACAACGTTGACCCTAAAGACGTAATTACGCATTTTGCGTTGCTAAAGCGCACAGCGAAACACCATCAAGTAGAATTATTTAAAGTTACTAGCGGCCAGAAAAAAACACAAAACGCTCTTAAACTCTTAAATAAAGCCATATATAATATTCAAAAAGCCAATTTCATTAAAAATAAATTAGCGTGTTATGGAAGATATGGCACGTGCGAATACTATAAAACAACCCATTGCCCTTAAAGGTGACTATGAATAAAAAAATCAAACTCCTAACTTTAGGAGATATGCCGCTTTCTCCGAGCGGCGTGGGTACCCAAACCAAATACATTATTGAATCACTGTTGAGAACAGGCAAATATCAAGTAGTGAGTTTGGGCGGCGCTATTAAACACCCCAATCACAATCCTATTAAAACCGAAGAGTTTAAAGAAGATTGGGTGATTTATCCTGTGGATGGATATGGAAATCCTGACTTGGTAAGATCACTAATACGCAATGAAAGGCCCGACATTTTGTGGTTTATGACCGACCCTAGATTTTGGGCATGGCTATGGCAAATGGAAAACGAGATTAGACCCTTAATACCGATGCTCTATTATCATGTATGGGATAATTACCCCTATCCACACTATAATAAAGTGTTTTATGACTCTAATGACATGATTGTGAGTATTTCCAAGCTCACCCAAGACATTGTAGAAACGGTGGCTCCTAGTGTCAAATCAGTGTATTTGCCTCATGCCGTTAATACGGAAGTATTCACCCCGCGCGACCCTCATAGCGACGAGATAGAAACAGCCAAAAGAACTCTCTTTGGAGAAAGTTATGATCCGGACAAATTTACTTTTTTTTGGAACAATAGAAATGCTCGCCGCAAGCAAAGTGGATCTTTGATTTTTTGGTTCAAGGCTTTTTTAGACAAAGTAGGCCACGACAAAGCTTGCTTAGTGATGCACACTGAAACAAGAGACCCACATGGCCAGGACCTTCAGGCTATAATTCAAGAGTTGGGACTAACGAACGGCGAAATATATTTTAGCCAGCACAAAGTGGATGCCGCACAATTGGCCTTGATCTACAATATGATGGATTGTACCATCAATATATCCGATGCGGAAGGTTTTGGTTTAGCCACGTTGGAATCTCTAGCATCGGGAGTGCCTATTATTGTTAATATGACAGGGGGCCTTCAAGAACAAGTGACTGACGGTGAAAAATGGTTTGGTATTGGACTCTCCCCAACATCTAAAGCTATAATTGGTTCCCAAGAGATTCCTTATATATATGAAGATAGACTTTCGGAAGAAATAGTTGTACAAGCCTTATATGATATGTACACTAAATCGCCGGAAGAAAGAAAAAAACTAGGGGAGCAAGGCCGCCAGCACGTGCTTAAAAATTATAATTTCGAAAATTATGGGAAAGAGTGGGATAATATCTTAACTACGCTCTATGAGGAAGAGGGGTCATGGAATACTCGCAAACCTCACCAACGTTGGATATTTAAGGAGATAGTATGAAAACTAAAGTAATAGTAAGGGCACCCGCCCTGACTCGTACCGGGTATGGAGAGCACGGCCGTTTTGTATTAAGAGCATTGCGCACAATGCAAGATGTTTTGGATATACATTTATTACCAGTTAATTGGGGAGCCTCTAATTGGATGTGGGAAGACACTGAGGAGCGCCGTTGGCTAGATGAGATCACGCATAAGACGGCCATTTATCACCAACAGGCTCAGCAAGCTGGCGTTCCCGTACATTACGACATGAGTGTTCAAGTGACTATCCCCAATGAATGGCAGAAGATGGCTGCGATTAATATAGGCGTAACTGCCGGTATTGAGAGTACTAAAGTTGCCCCTGTGTGGCTAGAAAAAGCCAATGAAATGGATAAAATAGTTACCGTATCCCAACATTCCAAAAATGTTTTTTTAAATACAGCTTATGATGGAACCCACAAGCACACTGGCGAACCTTTGCGGCTCAAATGTACTACCCCTGTAGAAGTGGTACATTACCCCATTAAAGACTGCGACGCAACTCCTTTAAATTTCCAATGCTCTACTTCATTTAATTTTTTGACGATTGCACAATGGGGCCCTCGTAAAAATATAGATAACACGATTTGTTGGTTTGTAGAAGAATTTATCGATAATCCCGATGTAGGACTGGTAGTGAAAGTGTTTGGAAAAGGAGGGTCTCTCATAGACCGGCAGACTTCCCAACGCCAATTAGAAGCACTCTTGGCACCGTATAAAAATAGACAGTGTAAGGTTTATTTTTTACATGGTGATTTAAGCGAAGAAGAAATGCATGGTCTTTATAAACACCCGAGCATCAAGGCGTTTTTCTCGTTAAGCCATGGCGAAGGATTTGGGCTCCCGCATTTTGAAGCAGCATATTCTGGATTGCCTGTAATCGCTCCTGAGTGGAGTGGATATTTAGATTTCTTGTGCATGCCCAAAACGGATAAAAAAGGAAGAAGTCGCATTAAGCCACATTTTATTTCCGTTGATTATGAATTGTTACCCATTAACCAAGAGGCCCACTGGGAAGGAGTACTAGAAAAGGATGCGATGTGGTGTTTTCCCACACAGGGATCATGTAAAATGAAATTGCGAGAAGTGGTCAAAGATTACGGCCGCTTTAAGAAACAAGCCAAAACCTTACAGAAATGGATCTTGCAAAATTTTCAGCCTAATGTTCAATATGAAAAACTCGTTTCGAGCGTAGTGGGAAATTTAAAGGCTACGCCGGAGCCATGGCTTCCTCCTCAAAGTATTGGGGGGGTGAGTTTTTGTATTCCAACAAATGGAAAAAGATCCGAAAAAACCGATTTAACTATTAAAAGTATTCAGAACCAACCATGGGGCGAATTGCCTTATGAAATTATAGTATGCGGGGATGTGGAAAATTTTCAAAACTCTTCGGGTGCCAATATCGTTCTGGTGGAGAAGAAAGACGCATCCACCACCGGCCATGTGGCCACTTTGCGAAATGGCGCAGTCGACCATGCTCAATATGATACCATTGTATTTTGCGATGATGACATTTTGTTAGATGCGGATTGGCTGGACGGCACAAGAGCCTATAACGAGAATAATGGCTGGCAGGTCTTAGGAAACGCTTTGCTCAACCCAGATGGTACTCGTCACTGGGACCGTGCTTTATTGTCTCCGCATGTGTTGGTTAATTATAACCATCCAAGCACGGATAAAAATCTTATCCAAACATCAGGCTTTTTTATGATTCGACGTTCCCTCCACGAAATAGTGCAGTGGAACGAAGAGTGCTTTGTTTATGCTGATCGAGAGAATAAGGGCGTACCCGAAGATGTGCAGTATAGTTTAGATTTACACGCCCATAACATTCCTTTATCTTTTAATGATACAGTATGTGTGTGGCACAATGATGAGCGCTACACCCAGTTTAACAATCAAACATTATATAAAAATGTTATTCCTGATCATCAAGAGCGAGGATTCTCTCCACTATTTGAACGGGCGACGATGGCGGCCACTTTCCAAAAGATATGAAATTATCTATTATAACCGCTGTTGGGCCCCTAAAGCACTATGAAAAATTTATTCCTCGATATATCGATAATGTAATGGCTCAAACTGTTTTTAGTGAATGCGAAATTATTGTAGTTTACATGGAATGGGATGAGAAATTTACACAGTTAAATAAACTAAATAATGTTAAGTATATTCTTGACGACCAAGAAAAAGGCGCCTATAATGCTTGGAATATGGGAATCCAAGCTAGCAATGCACCCTATGTAACAAATTGGAATATTGACGACATTAGGCACCCCACTAGTTTGGAACGCCAAGCTACCATATTGGATAATAATTCTGATATTGATTTAATCTACAATTATCACATGATAACTAATGATTGGGAAGAAACGTTTAAGAATCTTAATCCACACACAGAGCGGCATGTTAAATTTTATCCCGATGATGGACATGCAGTGGTCCATCAATGCTGCATGTGTGGACCAGATCCATTATGGAGGCGCGCCCTACACGATAAGGTAGGCTATTTTGATTATGAGAACTACCCTTCTATCGCGGATTGGGATATGTGGATTCGGATGGCCGACGCAGGGTGCAAGTTTAAACTTATTCCCTTACCACTGTGTCTTTTTTATGATGGTGATTCCAGCATTAGCCAACGTTTTCAATCTTCGCGAGAAGAAATAGAAAATAAAAAATTATACCAGCAGCACAAAGAGGGGTTTGATAACGTCTCTCCGGTTAAGTGGTCGATAGGACGCGTGTATATTAATGAAAAAAGTTATTAGTTTTAGTTTGTGGGGCGACGATGAGAAATATACCATCGGCGCTATTCGCAATGCACAATTGGCCTCCCAAGTATATCCTGAATGGGAAGCGCGCTTTTATTGTGGGACGTCAGTCCCCGTTTCTATCATAGATCAATTGCGCGAATTACAGGCCCATGTGATCATGATGGAAGAAGCAGGGGATTGGACTGGAATGTTCTGGCGCTTCCTCGCAATTGCCGACTCAGATGTAGAAATCATGATTTCGAGGGACACTGATTCACGATTAAACACCAGAGAAAAAGCCGCAGTGGATGAATGGCTTGAAGGCCCCCAACTTTTTCATATTATGAGAGACCATCCATGGCATAATGCCCCCATTTTAGGCGGAATGTGGGGCGCCCGCAAACCCTTGCTTCAGGACATGGCTCAGTTAATAGCCGAATATCAAAAAGGAGATTTTTGGCAAGTAGATCAAAATTTTCTAAGAGAAGTGGTAGCTCCTCGGGTCGAACATACTTTACATATTCATGATGAATTTTTTTCACGGAGTCCTTTTCCTACGGCTCGCAATGGTGATGAATTTGTAGGACAGGTATTTGACGAAAGTGAACAAACCATCCAAGAACATATCGAGATTTTAAGGAGATATTTATGAAACATGAACCCTATGAATTATGGTGGGAAAATAATTTGGGAAAATCCTATGACCATGCAGGCACCCAACACGAAGCTCCCGATGAAGATGGGTTTATAACGTGGATGGGAGATCCTTTTGCTATGGATCGCCAACAGGTAAGGAGACTCCTAGATCCCAATATTAAAACATTTTTGGATGTGGGTTGCGGTGCGGCCCCCGAGTATATCGGACTGCAGCAGAGCCACCCCGACATTGAATACCATGGCGTCGATATTACTCCACGTTTAGTTTCGTATTGCACCAATAAGGGAATTGATGTGGTTTTTGGCACGGCGCGAAATCTGCCCTTTGATGATGCATCGATGGATGCTGTACATGCGCGCCATGTTCTAGAGCACATGGCAGATTTTAAAGAACCCTTAGCAGAATTCATTAGAGTGGCCCGCCAAAAGGTTTATATAGCTTTTTTCATTTCTCCCATTTTAAGCCCCACCAGTCGCATTACTGATATATCACAATTGGACATTCCTTGTTATAATAATGCATATAGTTTGTCGGAAATAAAAGATTTTTTAGCGAGTAGCACTAAAGTAAAAAGCTATGAATGGTATAGTTTGGGAGGGCATAGTAAATGTTTGCTATCCATAGATATAATAGATATAAAGAAAGCGTAAGCTGAATATTCAATACCCTCGCACTGTGTGAACAGCAACGAAAGAGAAGGAGTTATTAAAATGATAAATGGACAAACGAGATTCGTGTTAGACGAACTGGCACAAGAAGGTATCAAATCCGTCTTAAATATAGGATTCAGATATGATTCAGATAAAACTGTTAGAGATTCGGTTCACTCTAGGGGAGGAACTTTTTCTGTTTTAGAAGCGTATGGGCCTAATTGCGCAGATATGCGTATAAAAAATACTGCGGATACTGTGTATGAAAAAGATGTGCGAAACATTGCGGAGTTAGATGCGGAGTGGGATGCTATTATTTGGCTTCATGGTCCCGAACATGTTTATTGGAATGAATTTGTGGAGATACGAGAAGAGATTGAGAAAAAAGCTAAAAAACTTGTGCTCTATCAAGCTCCCATTGGAGAATATCCTCAAGACGCTCTTTATGGCAACCCATATGAAAAACATGTGGAGGCCCTAACCCCAGAAATGTTCTGGCACCTTGGATATGAAATAGTAGTCCACAATGGTAAAAAAACCCATGCGTATGATTTTGTTGAAGGAGAGTTGACGTTTTCCGCGGTACACAGAGTGGAGGGTTAATTGTCAAAACTTTTAATAATTCAAGAAAATGGTCGTCATGACGCCAATCGTCATATGCGAGAGTGTTTTTCACTTCAACATGGGCTCGCTTCGCATGGTATCGAATCGATTATTTGGGGTCTCGGCCACGACAATTTCTCTATTCCTTTTGAAGATATAGTTGCAGATTGTGATGCCATCTTATCAATTGAGAATTATGATACCGGGTGGATGCCAAGCTTGGCCGACATAAAAAAAACCAAGTTGTTTTGGAGCATCGACTCTCATTGTGCGCTTCGACAACATCAACATTTTTGCCACCATGCTAAAATTGATATTCTTTTGAACTCTACGCCTCATTATAATCAATTTTATTCTAATTTAGTTAAAAAACGAGTGTGGTTTCCCAATGCAGTGGATTTAAGATGGTTTAGCCCGTTGGAGTGCGAAAAAAAGCACGATGTAGGGTTTTGCGGAAGCTTGATTCACGATAGAAAACAGTGGCTTAACACCATTCACCAGCAACTACCAGTACGCGTGGGTACGGGAATATTAGGCCGCGCAATGATTGAAGAGGTTAATTCTTATCGGGTGTCACTTAATAAGTCAATTGATATAGACATACCATATAGAGTTTTTGAGATGACGGCATGCCGCTTACCTTTGGTGACAAATTATGTTCCCAACTTGGAGAGACTCTATGAACTGGGAAAAGAAATCGAAGTATATCAAACAGTTGAGGAATTGATTGCGACGACGACACGATTATTAGAAAACGAGGAAGAGCGCCACGCATTGGCGCAAGCGGGATATGCTCGCACATTAAGAGACCATAACTATGAAATACGAGCGCGTCAATTAGTGGGACTTTTTTAATGCCAGACTTTCATATTCAAGAAATATCTCATTTCGCCGAGGATGCACATTATTCATCCTCTTTGTTAGCCGTTCAACATCATATGGGCCTAGGCGATCATATACATTTATCCGGGCTCGTGCGCTATACAGTGGTGGAATTGGGTTTCGAGGAAGTGCTTTTGTTTTGCAAAGAAGTTTATTATCAAACAATGACTAGGCTTTATGCGGACGACGAACGGATAACAGTAGTATCAGTGGGAGACATTTATGGAGGCTTGTCGGAAACTGGTTTAGTAAGAAAACACCTTGAAAGTCTTGGCAGATCGTGTGTTTATCTGCGCTTAGGCTTTGAGCGCTATCCCGGGCAACTAGCTAACAAATTTGGCTATCCGAGTTTCATTTTTTATGATTTGGCTTGTATTTCTCGCGACGTACGATGGGAATATTTTAAATTTTCACGCAACCGTCGCGAAGAAAGCCGCCTTTATAAAAAATTGAATCCAAAGGACGTCCCTTATATTTTTGTACATGATGACCCATCTCGCGGCTTTAATATCCCCCTTGAAAGAGTGCTAAAAGCCTCCCCTTTTGCGGACGACAAGCTAGTAATTCGAAATGACATGTCCGAAAATATATTAGATTTTGGCGCTATTTTAGAGAATTCCGCGGAGATTCATTGTATGGGGAGCGCTCTATTTTGTTTGGCGGATATGTTATCTCTAGAGCATCCAAGTTGTTTTTATCACAATATCCGGCCCGTATTCTCTGAATCAGAAATATTACACCAGGACACTCGAAACGAATGGAGTTGGGTACCGTAATGGAGAAGCTACTTCAAATAGACGAAGGAAACAAGTCGTTGATCGAAGAGTTTCAGCGGACAGCCGGTTCCTCGTTAAAAACATTTAGATATTTTGAATCTCGGCCGGTGGACATCATCCAACAGCACTTGATAACATATATTATGACAGGTGAAAGTGGCGAAATCATCGGCTATGGCCATTTAGACCTGGAAGACAACGTTGTCTGGCTTGGAATATGTATAGTAGAAACTCAGTTGCGTTCCGGTTACGGGAAAAAAATGATGAAGGCTTTAATCGCTTTTGCTGATAACAACTCTGTTCAGACGATCACTTTGTCGGTTGACAAAAAAAACGAAGCAGCGTACGCGCTATATAAAAGCTTAGGCTTCCAGAGAACCGGTCATGATAAAACAGTGTACTTTATGAAATTAGAATTAGGAGAAACAGATGGCTGATACATTGGGCGGTTTAATTGATAAACTAATCACGGTTGATATGAAGATGTGGAATAATCAGGAATTTCTTTATGAGGTAAGGAAAATGAGCTTTAAAGAATTTGAAAAAAAGTTTACCACCACGGAAAATGCACGAAATGAACTGTTTGAGTCTATAAAAAAATGCTGCGATCTAAACGCACAAAGAAATCAACTCATTGATGAGGTAGATGAAAAAATTGTAGAAATGATGGGAGCTTATATCGCGGGGAAAGACTTAGATGACGGAAAATACATTCAACGCAAACACAAGACCTATTAGGACAAAACACACGAAATGAAAAAATGTTTTTATATACGTATAACTAAAAATGCCTGTCAAACGGTTTTTCATTTGTTTAAGAATGAAAGGGGCTTCATAAATCCCCATGCAGGCCCTACCCCGTATTATCGTAGTCCGATTGATGAATCTTTGGCACGCGAGAAAGATCGCAATTTATATCCTTTTGATTTTGAGCGGAGTGATGTGATTACGTTTAGTTTTGTGCGCAATCCTTATGATCGTGCCGTTTCTTCTTGGAAACATAGTCTTCGGGAAAACTGGACCACGTTGAAGTTTTTGGATTATTTAAAAAGGCTCCCGGCGTTAATTCCAGCCCAATCGGATTCTTTGAATGACAATGATTATGCAATTAGACGCCATACAATGCCTCAATACCAATGGCTCAGTAATCAAGGGGGAGAGTATATTGTAGATTTTATTGGGCGGGTGGAGCACTTAACTGAACATGTACGCTTTTTTGGAAAAAAAATGGGGATGGAAACTTTTCCTTCTTCGCTGGGGCGACTTAACTCTTCGCGCCCTGTCAATGATGGGTATGTTAAATATTATTCCTCTGAAGAAAAAAAATATGTAGAAGAAATTTATGGAAGGGATATCCATCAATTTGGATATGAGTTTGGCGCCCCCGAGCCGTCAAGTGTTTGTTACTCGCGCCTAGGAGGAGAATAAGAGAAATATGACTATGCGAATTCCCGCTGCTTGTGTCGTACATGAGCTAGGATATGTGGTGTTAGACGATGAAACGAGAAAAGCCTATCGTGTGGTCACACACCCAGTGTTCGAGTTTATAACTTCAGAGGCTTATAAGAAGAAAGAAAATGAATATTGGCCAGCAACGCGACCCGTTTCTGTGACTCATGAATTATTTAAAGATGATGCCACTTACAAAACTGTTGAAGTGGACTACGTGGATCATATGGTATATTGGCCCGAAATGTCCGCGCGGGATATTAAAATGTGTCTTTTGTTTTTGTGTGATGTTTCAAAATATTTGGCGCAAAACAATTTGTGTTTGGGATCCCACATGTGGAATATTACATTGACCGGTGGACGCCCCCTTCTTATAGATTTAGGTGATTTTTTTCATGGCGTAAACAAACAATATGTTTATCGCACCATCGTTAGTCATCTAGTTCCTCCTTTCACGGATAATCATACCCCTTTGCGTCCCGAAAAATGGATGACAAACTATGATGAAATATTGGTTCAAATAAAGAACATTGAGGGTCTGGTTCGAACACCGTCAGCCAGCGGCGTTCAAATTGCCGAAGAATTAAAACGTTGCTTGTCCAATATTATCCCTCGCGAAGCTTCCCATATTTGGGATAGTTATCCGGCACAAAAAAAGATGCCCACTGACATTGAAACTTTAGAAAGTTACGCCCAGAACATGCGTCCCAATTTGTGCGCTAGGATTAAGCAAAAAGCCCCCCAGACCCTTTTGGATTTGGGCTGCGCGCGAGGATTGTATTCTCTTTTCGCTGCAATTCAGGGCGCTTCGGTAGTAGGTCTTGATTATAGCCATGAAATGATAGGGGACGCCAATCAGAAAAGTGCCGCTTTAAAATTAAAATGCCACTTTGCTTTCATAGATTTGCTTGACATTAAAAAATGGGGGTTAGGAGGCGGTTATGGAGATTGTCTATCACGCTTTAAAAGCGATGCGGTTATCGCCCCCGCGTTGATTCACCACGTGCATGGGAAAAATAAACCTCTCGAAATATTGATCACGGAGTGGGCAAACGCCGCCACGCAATGGATTATGGTAGAGTATATTCCTCTCGATGTTAATAATCAACCAATCGACTTAAACACGATAACGGACACTTTACATGACCTAGGATTTAAAAATATAGATATATTGAATTCTCATCCTGCCCCTAGGAAGTGGATTTTTGCAGAAAAGACTTAAAGATATTTGACTTATGATTCCTATTTATAAACCTTATTTGCCTTCTCACTCGCTGAGACATGCGCATGCCGCGATTGACTCTACGTGGATCTCTTTTAACGGCCCATACGTGGAGCGCGCAACAGAGAAGTTGCGCGAATTATTAGGAGTGAAATATGTCCAGCTTGTCAACAATGGCACCGCAGCTACTCATTTAGTAGCGAAAGGGCTTTTTTATAAGCATCCCAATATCACTAAAGTTATTGTACCTAATAATGTGTATGTCGCTGCATGGAATGCTTTTGTTTATGATAAAAACTTTGATCTTGTGCCCATCGATGCTGATGTGGCAACCTGGAATATGAACATCGAGGCCGCAAGTCATTTATTAGATGACAATAATACAGCGCTGTACGCGGTACATAATTTAGGCAATACAATTAACATTCCGGCACTTAAGCGTAGATTTGGGAAGTGCGTCTTTGTAGAAGATAATTGCGAAGGGTTTATGGGAACCTACGAAGGAAAGTATTCTGGTACCGAATCTTTGGCCTCTTCAGTGTCTTTTTTTGGCAATAAAACAATCACTTCAGGAGAGGGCGGCGCCGTTATTACCAACGATGAAGACGTTTTTAAACATGTCAAATCCGTTCACGGCCAAGGACAGGCACCAACTAAAAAATACATTCATGATAGACTTGGCCATAACTATAGAATGACAAATGTGCAAGCTGCGATTTTATTAGGCCAGTTAGAAATCTTACCAGAAATTTTAGAAAAGAAGAAGAATATATTTGATTTTTACAAAAAAGAATTTGCTCTGATGAGAAATGTTGAAGTTCAACAAGTCGAAGAGGGGTGCACTCCTTCCAACTGGATGATGGGAGTGCGCCTACGATCTAGGGGAGGTTACGCCTCTTTGCAGAATTTTCTCGCTGATAAGGGCATTGACTCACGACCGATGTTTTATCCCATGTCTTCGCACTCTCATTTGAAACATGTTGCTTCCCCCACCAGGGAAAAGGGGGCTAAAATACTTCACAAAGAGGGTGCAATTCTCCCCTCCTTCCCTGAATTAACGCATAATGAACTTGTCCACATTGTGGCTTCTATTGAGGAATACGCCAACAAATGAAAGCGATAATAACCGGAGTAACAGGACAAGATGGGTCATATTTGGCGGAATTGTTATTAAAAAAAGGCTATGAGGTGATCGGATTAAAAAGGCGCTCTTCCACTATTTGTACCGAGCGTATCGATCCCATTTACGAGCATCCTAACTTCTATTTGCGTTATTTTAATTTAAACGATAGTGGGTGTTTTTGGAGACTTTTGCTGGAATATCAACCGGATGAAGTGTACAATTTGGGGGCCCAATCTCATGTGAAAGTCTCTTTCGAAACTCCCGAAGAAACCGTGAAGAGCATCGCTTTGGGAACTTTGCGCCAACTAGAAGCTATTCGTACGATCAATCCGGCCATTCGCTTCTATCAAGCCTCTTCCTCTGAGATGTTTGGAATTAATGTAAATTATCCTTATAACGAGGAATCGGTTTCGATCCCAGCTTCCCCCTATGCATGTGCTAAAGTATTTGCGCACAATTTAGTTAAAAATTATAGAGCTAGTTATGGGCTTTATGCGTGTAGTGGTATTCTTTTCAACCATGAATCGCCCCGTCGAGGCGAAACCTTCGTCACTCGGAAAATTTCCTTAGCTGCAGCTAAAATTAAATTAGGACTACAGGATAAATTATATTTGGGGAACTTAGAAGGAAAGCGAGATTGGGGATTTGCAGGAGATTATGTAGAAGCAATGTGGCTCATGATGCAGCAACAACATCCCGAAGATTTTGTTATTGCCACGGGCATAATGAAGTCTGTACAAGATTTTGTAGAATGCGTTTTTGATTATGCTAAACTGGACTATAAAAAATATGTGGCAGTTGATGATCAGCTGAAACGTCCCCAAGAGGTACCGGCTCTACAAGGTGATTATTCTAAGGCCCAAAAAATATTGAAATGGGGCCCTCGCGTTACTTTTGAGGAATTAGCAGTGATGATGTATGAATCGGACTTACAAAAGCTACAAAGGAAGACGAGATGAGTGTTGAAATGAAAGAAATTTCCTATGAAATTAAAAAGAATACAATTGCTATTGATTTTGATGGCGTTTTACATCAATATTCTAAAGGGTGGCAAGGGCTGTACAATGCTTATGACCCGCCTATGAAAGGGGCCGTTGCGGCCATTAAAAAACTGAAAGCCTCTGGCTATCGTCTGGTGATTTTTTCTAGTCGGGCAGTCCCGGTGATCCAAGAGTGGCTTCACAAATATGATTTAGATGATTGTTTCGAAGAGGTCACAAACACTAAAATCCCAGCCCGTGTTTATATAGATGATCGTGCTTATCATTTCGACACATGGGAAAAAACGATGGAGGACTTGTTTGATTGATTCGAGCAAAAGAAGCTGGAGCAAAGCCGGAAGTTGGAAAGTATTGGGGTTTCTCGTTCTTTCCTCTCTTGCTTATGCCGCCACAGGCTCTTTAAAGCAAACTTCTGTAGTGGCCATCGTTTATCAGTTGGTAATGCTAGCCCTATTTGTGATTCATGAAAAGGTATGGAATAAGATCCAGTGGGGAAAAACAAGTGGTTTATTTATCCAAATGACAGGTATGAGCGGCGCCGGTAAGACCACTTTGGCCAAAAGCGTAGGGCAAAATTTACAGAAACAAGGGATCAAAGTGGAGGTAATCGATGGCGATGAATATAGAACAAATTTATGTCAAGATTTGGGATTTACACGGCAAGATAGAGAGGAAAATATACGAAGGCTATCGTTTGTGGGGAAAGTACTTGGCCGCAATAATGTAGTATGCATTATGTCGGCTATTAATCCCTATAATACAACGCGTAGCCATATTAAACAAGCCTCTCCTAATTCTAAATTAGTATATATTAAATGCGATTTGGAAGAATTAAAAAAACGAGACACCAAAGGTCTTTACGAGAGAGCGCTCCTTCCCGATGGAGACCCAAATAAGGTTTATAATTTTACCGGGATTTCCGATCCCTTTGATGTCCCAGCCGACCCAGATTTAATTATTGAAACCGACAAAGAATCTTTAACTAATTCCATAATCAAATTGGAAAAATTAATTTTAAAAAGTATTGGAGGATAATATGAGAGATATTACGATGACAGATCAAGCTGTAGGCGCTGTAATGATGGCGTTGCAGAAAAGTTTAATGGAACAAAGCGACATTGTTCCGGTACTCAAGGGCTTCAAATTTGCCGCTACACAAGAAGGGTTGACGGTGATTAACCCGCCTTTGGTTAAGTTTAATGAGGAGACAACGGAGATTTTCCGCGAGGCCCAGCGCAATGAGTTGAGTGAAGTGTCCACTAGCGAAAGGGCGTCCGATCCCGGGGGCTTTGATGTTGTGACGACACAGCCTACTACTTCGGATTAAGATGCCCATATATTTATATGACTGTCGTGGGTGTAAAATTAGTTTTACAATAAGACATGGAATGGACGAGACATGCGCAGAATGCTTAACGTGCGGTTCTGATAATGTCGTACGCCTTCCTGCTGATTTTACCAATCGTTCTAAATCCATTGTGCGTTCTAAAAAAGTGGGAGATACAACTAAAGATTTTATAGAAAGTGCGAGACAAGATTTAAAAACACAAAAAGAGGAACTAGAGGAACAAAGATGAATTGGGCTATTTTTTATTTAAGCTTATCATTGATTTTTAATGTACTGTTTATTTGGTATATTATTAAAATGATCAAACGCGTTTTAGCCTTTCAAGATCGATTAGATGATTTTGTAGAGAGCTTAGAGACCTATGAAGGCCATGTGGATGTCATCTATAATCTGGAAACATATTATGGCGATGAAACATTGGGCAATCTTTTAAGGCACTCTAAAGCTGTTGTTGAAGAATGCCAAGAGTTCAGAGCGCTATATTATGGCGAAGAATCAGTCAAGTTTGATGATTATAATGAACTGGAGATCGTTGATGGCCCGTAAACGAAAAAATTATTATTTCACTTTAGAGCACGAACAGGCAATTATAGATTACTGTTCTACGGAGGATTCTAAAAGCAGAAATGAATTGTACAAAGTTTGGATTGGTCCCGTTTTTGATGAAATGGTGGACAAAATCGTTTATACCTATCGATTCACCACCCTTCCGAATATCGATGCCTTGCGTGACGACTGTAAAAATTGGTTAATTACTATATTAGATAAATACGACCCCTCGAAAGGCTCTAAAGCCTTCACCTATTTCAGCGTGGTTACAAAAAATTGGTTTATTCATCAAGTTAAAAAAACGAGCAAAAAAGCCAAAAGAGAAGTTCTTTTGGAAGATTATTTTATTGATAGTACTACTATGCACCAGGCTCACGCTTTAATCGAACGCAATACTATTATTGAGGATCGGATTAAGGTTGAATTTTTTACTCATTTAAAAGAAGAAGTGGATTCATGGCATGAGTTACCTTTAAAGCCCAATGAAAAGAAAACCGTTCAAGCTATTCAAGTGCTATTTGATGAGTCCGAGAAAATAGATATTTTTAATAAAAAAGCTATTTACTTATATATAAGGGAAATTACTGGACTAAATACAAAACAAGTAGTAAGCTCCCTCAACAGAATTAGACGAAGATACAGAGAGTTTAAAAAAGAATGGGACGAAAAATAAACGATCTTGAGGCTTATATTGATGAAGCCATCACTAATATTCGGGATGATAGAGCCATCACCTCGGCGCTTTTAACAGATATTTTTAATGAGCTACAACAAACTAAAGACATAGATATTCATCGTAATTTAGGCGCAATTGCGTCTAAATATGTGGAAACGCTTCAACGTTCTAACGAACAGTTGGTAAAAATTACCGCCATATTAAATAAAAGACAGGATGTTTCAGATTCTTTAGACGAAGACGACAAAAAAGAACTGTTTGATCTAATCCAAGGTAGCAATTAATGGCCGACTGGAAGGAAACTTATAACGACGCAGTGAATCAAACGTTATATGATTATAATGAAACTCGTCGCTTGATCGATCCAGATACGACTGAAGGCCTCAAGCAAGTAAGAGAGGCGATGATTGAAGCGTATACGCCCAATAAGTTATTAGCACAAAAGTCTTTTAAGGCGATTTGTTTGCGTCAATTGGATACCGTGATTGTTGAGAAAGAGGGGGATTCTCAACAGGGCGGCCATATTTTACGGGTTAAAGCGCGCATCCCCGAAATTCATTCTTTTTTGCCTATTCCGACAGGTCCCGATGATTATACAACTTTGGCTTTTTATCCTACTTTTATTAGCCCCGCGGGACCCATGGGAGAACAAGTAATCACCCCGGGTTCCCCCATACAAGTAAGTTTTGGCAATATGACCAATTTTGCTGACCCCATTTTTGAAGGCGTCTATGATATAGGAAGTACTACTGATTCAGATTCGGGCGCACCCAACGCACCGAGTTCGAAAGAGTCTTACGATGTGAATGGTCGACCCGCGCCGGCGGGTGGACCAGCTGCATGCGAGTCGCCATGCTACGTCGGCGTCCACGAGCCTTACACAGGCGAACGTATCGCATGGAAGCGAGTGGAAACTACCAAGTATAAAAAGGGCTATGGAGGACTTACGCTGCGCAAAGATAGCGCCGAACGTTTACAAAAGGTGATAGCGATTGTGGAAAGTTATGGCGGAATAATCACTAGTTCTGGTGGCCGCCGCGGCCTAGGTGCCGCAGTGAGCCCAACGCGCTCTAAAACCTCCTTACATTATACGGGGCGCGCCATGGATTTATATTTAGGATCGGGAATGAAAGATCCCAAAATTGATCCTTATGTTATCGTTCTGGATGAATCGTCGCCAAGTGGCCGTCTCTTCCGCGTATATGTTGCGGTAGATGATGGTCCGCAGATAACGTTAGATGCGTGGACGTATAAGACCCCCCTCACGAACAAAAAAGTAACAGTAACACGAAAATTGCGCGACCTTACGGCTATTTTCAAAAAGCACGGCTTCAGTCGTATTCCTGCCATGAGGTCATTTATGGAGAAAGGCAATCGCCTTGGGGCTGAATGGTGGCATTTCCAAGATATTACAAATTTGAAGCGTGGAACTTCAACACTTGGGGATGAGTTACAAAAGGTATGGGCGACTTCGACATTGATCAAGTCTCCGGTCTGGGCTTATAGGAATTATGTCTGGAAGAGCTATGGTTTTGGTAAGTAAAGGGTGTAAAGAATGATCATTTCTTTTAAAGCTACGGCGAAATATACTCCTTATGCCTCGGCCGAAACCGGTACAGGAGAAGGCTTCACGGGTCCGCCGCGGCCAGCAGGACATAAGAAAGTGGTTGTAATTTTTGACATAATTAAAGATTACAAAGAAACCGAGACAAAAATATTTTTATTGCCCGACAAACAAGGCCAGTTTAAGACAACTTTATTAAAATTATTTGATACATATTCTAATATAATGCCCAAAGACCTCACCAAAGAGCGCTTTAAAAGCGACTTTGTGGAGTGGACTTTGAAGCAAAATTTTGCTACCGTCGATGTTAACGTACTTAATTCTCACTATGAATTATTATTTGAAGCTGACATCATCGACCCTCTTTCTGCCCAACTCAAAAAAATGTATGAGTTATACGGAACCCTTCAAGGAAAAGCCGCTCAAAATATTGCTGCTTATGAGAAATCCAAAAGCGAAGGCGGCGCGGGAAGCGAACCAATGGAGTCAGCTTTGCGCGAGGCGCCCGATACCCCGGACACTTCCCCGCCGGATAAATTGACCGTGACTCCGGGCCCATCGCCAGCCAAGAGCGATACTCAAAAACCCAAACGTGATGTTTCAAATTTATCTAGTGCGGCCAAGCAGCGCGTCGCAAGTCAGCCAGATGGCGGAGCGAGCCTCGCCGGTATTCTGGGGGATAAATTGCTAGAACCTTTTGCAGGGTTACGTCAATTTGATGGGGATGTTGTTATTAAAGGCTCAAACAACGCCTGGTGTTTGCTGACAAGGGATTTAGGAAGATATGGAGTCGACGGCTCTACTGGAGCTGGGGCTGTATGGCTCGGTGCCGGTCTAAGTCCTCATGATACTAAAACGGAAGTGGCTGATGGAAATAGCGGACCCGGAAGCAATAAACCAGTAGAAAAAAGGCCTACTTTAACTGATGATGCTGCCTTTTTATATCTTTCTCAAAAAAGCGATCCCGATAGCTTACTCGGCAAAGTCGCGGGGGGTACATATAAAAAAGTCTCCGGCCCTCGCACCGGCGAATCATTTGGCGCTCTGAAAGCTGACGGCGTGGCCATTATTGCAAGAAAGTCCGGGATAAGATTAATCACAGGAACCGATAGAAAAGCAACAGATGGAGGAAAGATGACTTCCACTTTTGGTATCGATTTGATAGCGGGAAACAGCGATAAAGATTTGCAACCTATGGTCAAGGGTGATAACTTAGTCACCTATCTTGCCCAACTATCCGATTCTGTTACAAAAGTGGGAGCGGTGCTATATAATTTTATGACTGCTCAAAATACCTTCAATGCAAAGTTGATGGTCCATCAACATTATTGTCCCACAGGGGTGGGCTTAGCCTCCTTGGCCGGAAACCCAACGCTCCCAATATCAAAATCAATCCCCGACGAAAAATTAGTTGTTTCCGGAATGCAAAAGGTGCTACAAACTTTGCTAAATCAAATAAACGCCGTTAACCAAGCATTGGGACAAATTAATAATGATTTCAATGCATTGCAGCGAATAGGCGCTTATAGCATTCGTAGCTCTAAAAATCGAGTTAATTAAAAAGGATGGTTTCAATTGCCTAAAGTAGAAGTTTTTAAAAACGCCCCCGATGTAAAAATGCATAATCCAGTGTCTAATGAAATTTTTAGATACGACCATGTGTTCTTTAAACGCCAACAGTCGTCCTTTGATGTCATTCACATTTATGGACTTTATGGAGTGAAGTCGGGAGGCCCCTCTTACTCTGATAACCCCGCCACTTCGGTATGGTGCACGGCCCCCCCTGCCACCACTGGTCCAGCCGGCTATGATCGAAAGCCTCTATCTCAATGCTATGGGGGTACTCGCGCCAAAAATGAAATAGCCGAACATATCATTAAATATGGAGTAAAAAACAAGTTTTTTAAAGCGGGCACTGTTGCTGCGCCTCTTCCCGAGGTTATCGATATCGCCAATGACCCCGCCAATCCTACTTCATTGACCCAGTTTTCCCAATGGCTTCAGCAGACAGAGAAGGAGCGCGGCACCCAAGCTCTTCCAATTTTTGTAGTTAAAGTTCTTCCTATCCCGGCTAATAATTGGCCTCTCGCCTTCAAGGGGATGCGCCTCATACCCAAAGACTATAAATATGCATACTGTTTCCATGCCATGATTCCCATCGCCGCATTTCAAAAACAAATGTCAGGAGACTGCACCATTCCCAAAACCGTCACTTCTGATTCTGCGGAGATCCAGAAAAAAGAGGTGGAGAAGGCAATGGACGCCGATAAAAAGGCAAAGAGCCCTAAGCCACCGGCTCAAGGAACCAAAGCAGAGCCAGGGACTGTAGCCACCACTGAGGGCCAACCTGATATAACAGAAGATAGCTCTACAACACGAGGAAGCGGCGAAACGTTACGATACGTCAGTACTTATAAAATTGATAACATTCCTCTATATGTAGATATTGTTGCTAAGGTACTGCAAAGAGTAGACACCAAAATGAAAGAATATGGGATTACTTTTCCCACTCGCCCTTTGAATCTGGGAGTTCAGATTAAAAACCTTGAATATTTTAAAGACAACATTAAATCACAATTGGCTAAAGTTGCTTCTCCTGTCGATCCTAAAAAAAGAGTAATTTTGGCTTTTGATAAAAAGTTTAAGTTAACGGCGGTGCAATACGAAGATAAAAAACATCCCGAGGTTCGAGTTTTAGCGGCACACGCACCCTATTTTTCGCAAACAGCAAATGCTTTAATCTATCATCTGATTCATATTTATAAAAAATATCAAACCACTTATGGCTCCGCCGAATGGAATGCTCCGGAGGTAGAGATCAGAGCTTTTTTAAAAAAGTACATTTTTCCGACTCCCCTTATTTTAAACACAGCGGCCGGGGAATATATTGCCGAAAAATACCTTTTAGGAGATAAGCGCCTTTTAAACGAAAAGTTTTGGGATAAATATAAACAATTCCCCATGTCGGCTAACGTTAAAATGCAAATGAAAAACTTCGCCGGGGATTCCTATAAAATGATAGGGGACGCCTTGGGCTTCAAATATGCCAGCGGAGGTTTCCAACAGATTGATGATTTTGATGATTTTTACGAACAATGTTTAGAATGGATCGATCTTTCTAAAATTATTCAAGTGGCTGCTGTATGTATGATGAAAGCGATTGGGGCTGATGAATGGATCGATAAAATTTGTAAAGAGGTCGTCGACGAGTTTGAAAAACACCGGGATGCCATTATTGGTTGGTGTGAAAGCCAAGATGACCCCGCCACCAAAGCCTTTGCTAAAGAGCTAAAGGACCTGATGTTTGCAGGCGAAAATTGGATGCTTAAGCAAACAGAATCTATGCTGGTGCAAGGGGCCAAAAAACTCGCTGAAATGGCCGTCACCGCTGCGGACCGAGAAACGTGGGCGTCTACTACAAGCTTGCGTAATTATTTGCAAAATCTTTCCCGGGAGGCCAACGCCCTGCAAGAAGAGTTGTCGGAGGCACCCCTTCACAAAGAACCTTCGGGCCTAGTCGATAAGATTGCCAATTTAAAGGATCAGTTGGAAGACATGAAAGAGGCTGTGGCCAAACAGAAGCAGCGCCAAACGGATTTGGGCACTGCGCTCCCGGCCAATGAAACAAATTTATACGGACAGCTTTTAGATGAAAAGAATCGCATTAGCACAAAAATAGGAAAACTACAAGGAGCCCAACGTTTACGGCAAGAACAGTTTACGATATACAATCTTCTGCTAGACGAGATTTTACCAGAACTAACTGTATTAAATCCCTATTTAAGCGAAACAACGAAGGGCTCCTCAACCGATAAAACTGAGATATATGACTGGTTTGAATCCGCACGTAATGCGACCCCCTCTAAGTTGAAAGAGACAGCAGCTGCTTCGTTAAACGAGGCGACACTCAGAACGCGCCTGGACGCCATTGCCATTGACGTTGCCGGGGGAACAGTGGTCGGTGGTGTCTCTTCTAAACTTTATTTTAATGTGGCATCTACCTACGTTGATATCTATCAGGATTATCATCTTTTTGCAGCGTCGACGGATGGAAAAGACAAAAATAACGCCCAAATGATAGAAGACACTTTTGATTCTCTACTGGTCAAAGTAGGTTTATTACTTAAAATAATTCATGAAAAGGGAGCACAAACAGGCTCTTTTGGAAGTTTGTTAAAAGAAGGCGCATTCAAAGGGGGAAAAGCAGCCCTCTTAGAAATGTTCGACAAAGACCAGCGTAAAAGAGCAATGCTCTGCGCCGCCATTTTTGCTACTGTAGGTGCCGCCATTTATGGAATATATTACTTGATTGATAATTGGGATGAAGTTTCTGTGGCTATGACGGGGGATATGAAAAAATTAGCCGGAGCTATTGAAAAACGCTTCGCGCTGTTTATGCGCACTGATTATCCAGTTATGGACATCTTAGAGAGTCTTAAAGAGGCCGCCAAACAAATAGGCTTAAACTTATTGAAAGACTTAGTAGTAAATACCATAATGTGGCTCGTAGACGTTATGCAAGCTGCGTGTGCCGAAGAAGAATTGGTGGCGGCTCCTTATTCCCCATTTGGGCAAGTTAGCCTGGGTGACTTCATGGTTGCCAGCAAGACTAACAATAATTTGACCAGCGGCGAAGGTGTGATGGAGCGTACCAAAAGCTTTACGGCCCTCTCCACACAAACTAATATAAGCTTAGAGACTTTTAACATCATTTTAAGTACCTTGTCTGCTGGCCTCAGTATCCGAGAAGTGTGCTCTCTCCTAGAGGAAACAGCCCCCGGAGGCACGTATAATCGTGCAATTCAAATATTACAGACCATTCCTCAATTACAAAATACTTCTTTTTATGATTATTACGTTAATATGGATGGCATTAAAACATTCTTTGAACTTATTTCTAAAGATATTAAACCTCAATATTGTATTTTGGCCAAACAGGCTTTTGAGCGAGAAAAAGAACTACTTTTAAATATATGTGTCGATCCAGCCGACGACGTTTTGGCTGCTAATTTGGCCGATTACCTCAGTTCAGAAGATGTATTAGAAGCATTAGCCAATCGAAAAAAATCTAATTTGGATCGGGCAGGCGACGCGGCAAAGTTTTTAGGGCAAATTCTCGATGGACCGGAGGAAATTGATCCGATGTGCGGTGGCGGAGCAAATAGTATGAGCCCGCGGCACGAATCTCAACAATACGCGGCCAACCAGGCCGGTGACGCTATCTTTGCCGCCATTGAAAAAGTTTTTGAAGACGAGATCAGAAGGATAAAGTACATTTATAGAGATGACGCCGCGTTAATGAACGCATGGGCGGCTCAACAGACGGCCGAAGGCGGGGACACCCCCTCCAATATGAAGCTTTTCTCGGATGCAATTTTGGGCGCCCCCGCTCAATCGAAAGCAGCAGGCGACGCTGCCATGGCCGAGTTTGAGAGCATTGCCGGTATCGCCACCGCAGCGGATGTAGATTTTGTCGCCAATAAGATTAGAACCCAAATAAGAGGCCTCAACACTAGGAATGCTTTTGTGGTAAAATATGCCCAAGTCGATGCGGCCGACGACTTTGACACCACCATCAAAACCAAGACAGAAATTGCGGAACTTATTAAGGGCTGGGCGTGGGCGGCCATCCATCCGCAGGATATGGCACAGAACCCCGAGATGTTCTTCGTGATGTTGGAGTATGGGGATGTAGACGCATGGAGAGGAGTTTGGTACGAGGACAAGGGAAACCCCTTCGCTTCTGACCAAGAGTTTTGGAAAAGTTTTGGATACCCAGATGGGCAACCCGAGCTGCCTGACGAGTCTGACGACAGTGAAGCCTACCTAGACTTGCAAAAGATACTGCAAGTAGTTGGAACCGCCACTATCATACCAGCGTTTTCATTCGATTTAGGAACCGATGTGTCTTTGGATTGGGGCGCATATCACCCGCAACTCTTCGCCGGCCTAGATAGAATGATTAGATTTAGATATAAACCCACGGCGCCGGGGAAGCCTAACGTCAGCTTGCAGGTATATATCCCGTCCACCGGCGAAATATTGGCTTCCTATAAAACGAGAAAAGTGGGACTCCCGTTTAATTTCTATATGCTTTATCAGGAACAAAACGGCTGGAATGACAAGGCTGCTTGGCTAAATAACGTTTTTCTTTATCAGTTTGCATGGCCCAACAATACATATAATATTTTAATTAATAGTATTTTTGAAGATTTGCTACGTTATTCGGGCGATAATGGGCTGTATACACGCGAGAACTTCTCTGCATTACATTTAAATAAGTACAGCCCCTGGTCTACTTTAACAAACGGGGAGCCCAACCCAGAAAAATGTTTCCTTGGGTTCTTTAATAAAAACGTTTTAAATAACCAAACTCAGAAAATGATTGATGCACTGGCATGTTTCAATCCAGATTCTGTTAGTAAAAATTCTACTACAGTTTCTTTTATAAAAATGTTGGTGGATTGTTTGATCCGGGTGATCGTTGTAAAAGAGACGATGAAGACGTTGTTTACTTTTGGAATATTTAACAAGTCACAATTATACGTGAAAGACATAGAGGGGGAAGACGAAGAAGTTCCTTTTTTCCAGGTATATTTTAAAAAAGAAATTGAACGAGCCCTTCTAAAACAATTTGGAGTAATTGCTAGCCAGCTTTTTAATCCTCGCCAAGGCCTAGGATATAGCGGAAAGGTAGGCAAAGCCGTCAAAGTAGACAAAGAGGAAGAGGGTGCAGGCGATCCCGATGCCATCTTTGCAGATCCGTGTAGCATGGAGCCTGCCCTGGAAACGGCCAACTTTCAAGCCGCCGCCACCGAACTTCAAAAATTCAATGATGAGATTATAGCCGAGTGGGTAACGGGAGTAACGCGCGTTTTATTTCAAAACGAACAACTAACAGACGCCGAAGCCATTTCTATCAACATCAACCAGCAGATCGCTTATGTTCAAGAAGTGCTATATCGCGGCATTCCTGATAACGTCAAAGGAGAACAGTTAAGTGGCACCTTAGCAGCCTATCAACAGGCCGCGGCTAAAGCCTCTAAAAATACGTTTCTAGAGAATTTTGACCCCCACACAGGAGGAAGCGAAACATGGGTAGCGGAAGCTAGCAATTTAATTAAATTGGAAAAATTAAATGCAAAGGCCAAGCTCTTAACAATTGAAAATGATGCATTAGAAAGCTTTTTCAACCCTGCTCCTGTATTAGCGAGCAAGGGAGAAACTGAAACGATGCGCGCCGAGCGCTTATGGTTTCCCTACGACCGTCTCATGCTAAGCCCAGCTACGATCTATATGGAATGGCAACTTGTGGAGCAGAGGGAGGCAAAGGCGTCGCTGTGGCGGTATATCAACACCTCGGCGCAGTCGTACTGGACCGCAAAATACTCTGGAGTGGACGAGCTGGTCGAGTGGATCGAACAAGACCAGAGCGTCGTCGGTGCACACACCAATCCAGATAGGAACACCTGGACTAAACTAGCTACATGGGCATATGGAGGTGCCAATGAGCTTGGGAGGGGCGGTGATTTCACCACCGGCCGATCCCCGACCGCAGTTTTATGGGCAGGCTTCCTCACAGCGCCCATCTCCGAAGGCTTTACTATACCAGGGGCACACAGCGCGGTTATAGACGAGAGCACCCTTACAACAGTCCAAAGCCAGGAAAGCATGCTTCAACTTGCAACCTTGTACCCTGGTGTAGATCTTGGGGCCGAGGTGCTCCAGGGACTTCCCAAGATAGAAGGGGGTAAAGGAGGAAGTTATTTTAAGTTTGATGTGCCAATGCCCCCCATCATTGAAAGAAGCGGTGAAATAGAATTTATATCTCACGGTGTCAATTCTGGTTTGGCGACGGACCCTTACGTAGAACTAAACTATGTCAAGAAATTTTACGACAATTTGGGTACCAATGGGCTTCATCCTGATATGGCAGAAAAAAACCGACAAGCTTTTAAAGACAGCCTCTATGGCATGACTCGATGTTTTGCCGGAACCGCGTGGAGTGAGTTGGTGCAGCCCCTATCTAAATTTCTTTATGAAACAAAACTAATACTACTTTTCCCCCAAATGCACGACTTTTTATTACCAGAGAATTTCGATTTAGTGAAAACATACTATGAATCACACATATTCTGGCACTTTTTCCAACACAATTTCATTGGAGGGGTAGAGCGGGCGTCCGACATTAAAGTTTATGGCGGTACGATAGATAGCAAGTATATCATGCAAAACTATGCTGCTATTGGATCCGCTCTGACATACCAAGGAAAAATATATTTAAGCGACTGGTTGCTACTCACTGGCAAGTTTGAGCCCCCGACGCGTCGCGACTCAGACCTCAGTGGTTTTAACAAGGGCTGGCACTCTGGTTTTGCGCTGTGGGACGGCGGCCTTGCACCTCAAGGCGCCGACTACTATGGGAAACTGGGAAAAGACGCGCGCGCGCCAATCAACCCCGTCGTTTTTGATGAGTTTATGACGAATGGCATCCTGGCCCCCGAAGTAAAAGATGCAATTCCACACCATCCCTCGAATGCTCTAGATCCGGCTATAAGTTGGGGTAATTACCTTTACAATGGCCTAGAGGCCACTTGGGAAAATACTGTCGGCGCCGGCAAAACGGTGACCGAAACGGGTGCCACGTACCAGGATCTCACGCCCGTTTGGCACCGCCTCGTTGATGGGACATTTAAGTGCGGCCCGGCCACAAACGCGCGGGTGTCGGAACAAGATCTATATACTGATAACTTTTTTGGTTGGCTTTATAGTCTGGAGTTAGCCGAGATCGTTGATATTGAATTCGGCTATAATATAACACAATATACTTTTGCCGGGACGGCTGTAACCAAGCAAGCGAAGAACGCCGCGCAAAATGCTCCGGACTTACCGCATGCCGAAAAGATTTTCGATGATATAATTGAAAATTATTGGAAGGGGAGCGATTACACTGCGCGCTGGGACATTATCAATACCCTGATCAAAGAAAAAGTGGGCAAAGTAAAGGTGGGGAGTAATAATTTTTATTATATAGCTTTTCCTATTTTCAATGTTGCCAAAAAAGCCCCTGGACGCCTGCGCTTTTTAGATTATATCTACCAGAGCAAATTTGACGATGCAGCTACACAGACCCAATGGATCTTTACATGGCCGGGCGAAACTCCTGTCACCCCAGCGGAGATAGGCGTAAATGTTCCACTTGAAGGCGCCCTCTCCCAGGCCGGCGACGGCGTACCTGTTGCGCGCAGCCATTATAATTTTGGCAAATGGGCTCCGCAGCCTATTCGTGTGAGAAACGGGGCTCTAAGTCAAAATCCGCGTAAAACGCGACCGGTGAACCCAAAAAACTTGGATTGGATTGGATTGCAAAAAACTCCCATTGGAAAATGCGTTGGTTTTGTTCATATATATAGAAGCGATAGCTATGAGACCCCGACCGACGCCAAATGGATTCATTACACATTGGGCCCAGCGAACGTTGCGTTTACTCCCACACAGTTGCCTTGGCTGTACAACGATCTAAGGGCATTTAACTTAGTACCGGACGACAAAGATCCGGTCGATTACAAAAATGTAGGCGGTCGCCGGCGAGCCATATATGGGTCGAATTCATACTATGCGGCGCAAACAGCTGTGAAGTTGGCGAACTGGTATGAGGAACATACAAAAGGCCAAGCAGAGGCAATTGGAGAACATGGAATTCTCATCAGCAACGAGAAACATCTCAACGCTGCTTGTGAAGCCGTGGCCATTCCTAAGAATTACATGGGAACTTGGTGGGAATTTAGTGATGGCGTCTCAGTAACCGAAATAAAAGAAGATACTGTAGATGTTCTCTTTGGCAGTAAATACAATACTTTATATGCCTCTACTATTCGCTTGGCCAATATAATAGGAGCGGAAGAAGACACCGATCCTTTATTTGCCTATGGGGAAACTTTTTTCGAGATGATGTCCGAGGATAAAAAAGTAGCTTTCGAGAGAATTATGAAAAGCTTCTTTTTGAAAGAACAAACCACCATTGTAAGCATCATGCATCGTATTCTCAGTCAAAAATACTACCCTGCCATTGAATATAATTTTGATTACTCCACCAGAAATATAACTAATGCTCTAATGACAGCTATAGCTGTGGCGGGTGGCGACTATCAATACGCCGCGCCGGGTACAGAAACGGATATCCCATTTCCGCTAGATTTATCTAATGTCGATTGGTCAGAATTGGCTGAGATGGTTTTAAAAGCCCTTTTAGGTGCAATAGCTAGCGCATGCGACCCCACATGGCAAACCCCTTGGTTCTTTCCCGGGCCTTTTACGCCCATTGGAGTGGCGGCTAAAATCTTAATCGGCAAAGACTGGTGGGGTGACGATGATGATGGCGATGGAAGGGTACGAAAAACTTGTGAGGATGCCTTAACAGAACAAACAAAACTATTAGATTTAGGGCCTTTTTTCAATAAATAATAATAATTAGCTAATTATTATAATCAAGAGGATTTTAACTAATGGCTTACGGATACTCAGCAGTTTTACCTTTACAAAGAAGTCAAGAGGATGGGTTTTATGCACTCACAAAAACTCTTGCTTCCAATATCAAACAAAATTTAATGAATATTTTATTGACGGGACCCGGTGAAAGAGTGATGCTTCCCAATTTTGGAGTAGGTCTGCGGCGCGTGCTTTTTATGCAGGCCCACGAAGCACTTGAAGCGGAGATAACCGAAAGGATTGAAGATCAAGTGGCGACTTATATGCCTTTTGTTTCTATTACCCGCATCAAGTACTTCAAGTTTAATACCACCGTGGAAACATCCGAAAGAGAACACCAGTTTGACATCCAACTATTTTATGGAGTCCCCCAGTTGAATTTCTCTGATTTGTTAGAGATTATTCGATTGCCATAACAGGAGGAAATAGCTACGCATGCCTTATATTAAAAAACCGCTCATTAATTATACTAATAGAGAATTTGAAACTATTAAAGCCGATTTAGTTAATTATGCGCAGAAGTATTATCCCGAAACCATGCAGGATTTCAATGAGGCTTCATTTGGTTCTTTGATGTTGGACATGGTAGCTTTAGTGGGCGATATGCTTTCCTTTTATATAGATTATCAAGCAAACGAATCATTTATTGAAACAGCCAACGAATACGAAAATGTTTTAAATCTTTCTAAACATTTTGGATATAAGTATAAGCCCAACGCCTCTTCTATGGGACAAGTGAGCTTTTTTGTACTGGTTCCAGCACTAGGAGGCTCTGTCGCCCCCAATTTAAATTTGGCGCCTATTATTCGCAAGGGCTCTCTTTTTTCTACCACAATTGGGACCCTTTTCACTTTAATGGAAGATATAAATTTTTCTCAATCTTCGGATATTGTGGCAGGAGAAGTAAACGCAACTACTGGGGCGCCCACGAGCTATGCTATTAAAGCTCAAGGAATTGTAGTCTCTGGCGAATTACGAAGCAAAGATTATACCATCGGCGCTTACGAAAAGTTTTTAAGGGTACAAATTGATGACAGTAATGTGACAGAAGTGGTAGCCGCCTTTGATTCCAATGGCAATAATTATTATGAAGTAGACTATCTCACCCAAAATACCGTTTATGTGTCTGTTATCAATAATCAGTCCAATATGGATACCGTGAGAAATATTTTAAAACCTGTATCTGTGCCTCATCGCTTCGTGGTGGAGCACAATGAACTTTCTACAACTTTACAATTTGGGTTTGGCACACAAGATAATGAAGCAAAAATATTGGATCCGACCAACATTATCTTAAATGTTTTTGGAAAAGAACATTTTAGTGAGCCATCTTTTGACCCTACCGTGTTGATTAAGACGGATAAGTTGGGTGTTGTTCCTTCGGATACCGTGCTAACAGTTATTTATCGTCGTAATACTACATCCAATGTCAATGCGGCCGCCAATTCTTTACGCAATACTGTTAATGCACAATTCCAGTTTCGTAACGCCCAAACGTTGAACGCGGGATTGATGACAGGCGTACGTAATAGTTTAGAGCTTACTAACGAAAATCCGATTTTTGGGGATGTTTCGGCGATTAGCGCGGAGGAATTAAAATACCGCGCCTATGGGACATACGGCGCCCAAAATCGTGCCGTCACTAAAGAGGATTATATTACGATGATATATAATATGCCCGCTAATTTTGGTCAAGTAAAAAAAGCCACTATTGAACGCGACGTAGATTCTTTTAGCGGTAAAAATTTGAATTTATATGTTCTTTCAACAAACGATGGGGGCAAATTTGCGCCTACTAACCTCACTATTAAACAAAATTTAAAGACATGGATAAACCAATATAAAATGTTGGGCGATACTATTGATATCCTCGATGGTCGCGTGATCAACCTTGAAATAAAATTTACCGTCGTTGCCTTTGCAAATGTCAACAAATACGACGTGTTACAGCTGTGTCTCAATACTCTGACCAGCTTTTTTCAAGGCTCCTATTACGATCTTGGCGAGCCATTTAAAATTACAGATGTATATAAATTATTAAACAATATAAGCCAAGTATTAGATGTCAAAGATGTGACGGTAACACCCAAGCGTGGAGCGGGCTATTCGGATTATGCTCCTTCTTTTGACGAATTGGCCTCTGATGATGGGAGATTTTTAATGGCACCCCACGATACGGCATTTGAAATACTGAGTCCAACCAACGATATTGATGGAGAAGTGATTTAATGGGAATTAAACGATGGGTTGCAAACCAAGACAATACAATTACGAATGCTTTTGCACCTAACTTGTTGACTCGCGGCGTCAGCGGCAACATGGGCCAATCCGATGTTCTAGAAGTCTTCTCTATTTTTGGACAAGCCTCATCTGCTTCTTCAGAACTAGAAAGAATATTAATTCAATTTCCAGTGTCCCAGATCTCTTCGTCTAGAGGTGCAGGCACCATTCCTGCTTCTGGTAGCGTAGATTTTTATTTAAGGATGTTCAATGCCAAGCATTCATGGACCACTCCCCGAGATTATACTTTAGATATTTGTCCCGTTTCACGCTCCTGGTGCGAAGGTTTGGGCTTGGATATGGAAGATTATAGGGATTTAGATGCTTCTAATTGGCTCTACAGCTGCCCGGCCCCTGGCACCCAAGCATGCGCGACTATTACCATAGAAAACACCGATGGTGGCCCTGTCCCCGGCGCTAACAACCCGTTTATCAATCTAACCATCGATGCCGGAGCGGGCCCCCCTCCGGCCACCTATCAATTTCAAGGACTCCATGGCCCCTTATGGTGGCCCAGTTCCTTTCGGATAGGCACAACGACGACAGCCATTGCCACCGATCTGGCGAATGTCATTAATGTATCAGCTAGCGACCACTTTACTGCTTCTTCAAATGGAAGTGTTGTGCGCATATGTGCGACAGGCTCTGGGGTATATGGAAATAATTATGCCGCAGTCGGCTTCCCATCAGTCGACGCCGACGCCGCCGGCAGGTGGGTGTTTGCGACGGTAACCGGCGCAGCTGCCACGGAGTATTTCTGTTCAATGGGGCCCGACATGAGTGGGCCCGCTGCCCCGGCACTCCCGGCCCTCTGTGGCGGGGCTCTCTACCCAGCGGGGAGCGCCTCTTTGGGAGGTGGAAGCGCCGCCGAGGGGTTTATTCGCTGGACAACAGAAGGCGGCGATTATTTAAGCTCTCCATGTTTTTCTCAATACTTTGACACTGGTAATGAAAATCTAGAAGTTAACATAACTCCTCTCGTTGAAGAATGGATTAGCGGGACTGTCGCCCGGGGCACCCAGCGTGACGCCCTTCCTAATTATGGCGTCGGAATTAAATTAAGTGCCACCGACGAAGGAGATTCTTTTTCATATTATACTAAAATGTTTTTTGCCAGAGGTTCTCAATTCTTTTTTAAACGTCCAATTATTGAAGCACGTTGGAACAGCAGTATACTAGATGATCGGGGTAACTTCTTTTTAAGCTCATCGCTTGTGCCTGCAACTGATAATTTAATGAACCTTTACCTTTATAATGTGGTAAGAGGGCAATTAACAAACATTCCTGCGGTCGGCACCGGTAAAATACTAGTTAGTGTTTATTCTGGATCTAACGACAATTCGGCTCCTTTTGGCGCCAAATTGGAACTTCCAGCCGGTGGGGGTGTGGTGGCCGACGATGATGTGAATATCACCGGTTCCTGGGTCGAAACAGGCGTCTATTCAGCTTCTTTTGCATATACTTCGTCAGCTATTACGACCATTTTTGATGTATGGCATAGTGCAAGTGTGGAATATCACACCGGCAGCGCCGTCACAGTAAGCACCTTTGACAGTCAAAACTTCAATTTTGACCGCCGATATGTTTCCAAAGTTATTAATTTGCGCCCCGTTTATTCCCCCGACGAAACGAGTAGATTTAGACTTTACGTTCGTGAAAAGGATTGGCAACCCACCATTTATACGGTGTCGTCCAATATCATGCCTAATCAAATAATTTACAATGCGTATTATCAAGTGAGTAGAGTTTCCGACAATTTAAAAGTGATACCGTATGGCACGGGAAGTTCAAATCAGACCAAACTTTCTTATGATGTGAGCGGAAGTTATTTTGATTTGGACATGGCACTCTTTGATACTGACACGGTTTACTCATTAAAATTGGCTTATTTGATTAACGGTACGTATACAGAACAACCAGAAGAATTTAGATTTAGGGTCGAGTAATTTATGTCTTTAAAAGATTTATTTAAAGAAGATGATAATCTTAGAAGTTTTGAACCCATTACCAAAGCGGACATAGACGCTGATTTAGAGTCGTATGATTATTTAAAAGCCGTTCAAGAAAGGTCGCGCCGATTCCTCCCTTTAGAAAAGTTTGCGAAGCCCGAGACCTTTGCCAAATTTGGCTCCGCCGAGAAATATTATGAAGACTCCATTCGGCGCATATACAATACTTATCCTTATGATGGCTCTTTAAAGGAGAAAATACAATGGGAGCTTTCCTCTTCTGTAATTGATATATTTCTTTTGGAGAACGGGTACCCGCGTACTACAGGGTATGCTACTTTTTCTTCGGCCAGCTTCGCAGCCACAGTATTAGTTAATGGCTATGGCGCCGTCCCCACTGCTTCTTACGAGTTTATTTCACTTCAAGGTGGCCCCCATAAGGGCACCGGCAAATCCCTTTATTATGATCAGTGGCAAGATACGACCACATATCGTAAAGATGCGAATATTTTGGATCGTAGCCAAAATAGAGAAAACAATTTAAAAATTGATGGTATAGATGGCAATACAGTAGAGTTTTGGCTTAAAAAGGAAGCTTTTTTGGTATTGGGAGACCCCGATTACACCAGCGAGAAAGAGGTTATAATTGATGTTTTTGTATCTGGTACCACACAAGTTGATCAGGAGTATGGGAGGTTAAGAGTAGAACTTACCGGGACCGCCGATGTAGGAGCGACTCCGTGGCTAGTCACTTTTTCCTCCGGCACCCTTAACGCAATGATGCAACAGCCCATTGGTAGAAACATTACGACTGCCTCGGTGGCGGATGGCCAATGGCATCACTATGCATTTATATTTCAAAATAATGCCGATAACCCTGGTAACGCGGTGCAGTGCGATCTTTTTATAGATGGCGCTCATAATAGCAGAGCCGTAGGAACCGGGGAGGTTTTTTATGTTAGCGGCGCCCTCGAAGCCACCGTTGGAGCGCTCGGGTCTGCCGATCCTCCCGAAACGGGCGTCACGGCACTCAACGGCGCCCTCAAGGGGTATGCCAAACTGTCGGGGTCTCTCGATGAAGTACGTTATTGGAAAACTGCTCGGACATCAAAAAAGATTCAACAATATTGGTTTGATCAGGTTGGAGGGGGAACCAATAGTGATCTTGCCAATACCCATTTGGGTGTTTATTATAAATTTAATGAAGGGATCACCACTAATGTCGCCATCGACGCGAATGTATTAGATTATTCCGGACGTATTTCGAATGGAACGTGGACTGGCTATAATCCGCTTTTTTCTCGCTCAACAGGGTCTGCAATGATAGAATCTTCGGCTAGCGCGATAGAATTTAGAGATCCCATTATTTATCCTTCTCATCTTGACGTAGTGAGCTTTTTAAATACCCAAAAGGGCATCGGAAAGGATTACGACACTACTAATGTCAACTCTCTCGTTTCCTATATGCCCACCTGGATGCTAGAAATTAATGAAACCGCGGAGGCAGATGCCAACAAGAACGTGTTAATGAATTTGTTACAGATACTTTCAAGTTATTTTGACAATGCGTCGCTTTTGATCGATAAAATCCCTTCTCTAAGTGAACCCAAATATTACACCTCGGGCACTTTTCCGCCTCCCTTTAATAAGAGGCTTTTAGAATCCCGCGGCTTTGTAGCGCCCGACATTTTTATGGATCTCAGCTTGCTTGAACAGTTTGCACAGCGGGACAATACTCTTTTATTCCAGGAGAGCGTAGAACATGTTAAAAGAACGATTTATCAAAATATCTATAATAATTTAATTTATTTATATAAATCAAAAGGCACCGAAAAATCTTTTAGAAACTTAATTAGATGTTTTGGTATTGACGATGAAGTATTAAAATTTAACATTTATACTAAAAACAATACATTTAAAATACAAGACAACACCAAATATGTCACTAAAACAAAACAATACGCTAATTTCAATGAAGTAGAAAATGGCGACGCAACGGTATATCAGCATACAGCGTCGGACGATACCAATGCCACTTCCTTTCTTACCATGGGCCCGGGCCTTGTGGGCGGTGATGTTCCTACTTTCAGTTCGGGCACTGCTTTTACTTTAGCAGCCGACGTAATTTTGCCAAATCATGTAACTATTGCGGAATACGCCACAGTTAAAGAAAACTATGATGGTAAAGTACAAAATCATTATCCTTTGATAGTGTCTTCATCTTTATTTGGCCTTCATGACGTAACTTCAGTTGAAAATGTTGGAACGTGGATCAATCCGGACTGGGCGAATTTTCAAGTTTATGCTGTAAAAGAAAATAATGATAAGTTTTCAACCACAGCTAAATTTGTTTTGAGCAGCGTGCCAAGCGCTCCCGCGGGACCAATAGAGACTATATTACCTATTGAATCGCCTTTTTTTGAAGATATTTATGACGATCAAAAGTGGACTTTAGCAGTATCCGTCTTTCCAGAAAAACAGGGAGTGAACCAAGTTGGAGGAACTAGTGGTTCCGACATGGGCGTCCCAACCTCACCCGACCAATCAGATTATATAATAAGATTTTATGGGTGTAATCATATCTCCGATATAAAATATCAAAGCTTTGAAGTTAGTGCGACGATTCCACAACAGGCTGGCGATTGGGGAGGCGCCTTCTTCTGGCACTGGCCCAACAAAAGAATATTCGCCGGCGCCCACCGCACTGATTTTAATGGAAGTCTAAGAGAGTTCTCGGATGCCAAGATATCCGCAGTCAAAGCGTGGTACGCGAATATTCCCACCTCTTCTATAGATCAGCATAACAAAAAAGCTGGGAATTATGGCGCAGCAGCCCCCACAAAAAATGCTTTTCTTTACGAGGAAGCTTACAATTCAGTTAATATACCTGAAATAGGAACGCTCGCTCTTCACTGGGATTTTACCACTGTAAGCTCTTCCGATGCATCGGGCCAATTTTTTGTTGAAGACGTTACATCCGGGAGCAACACCGATAATCGTTACGGTGATTTTAGCACGGGTGTATCTCGAAGACATCCGGGCCGCGGCGATTTCTTCCAAGCTTCTTCAACAGATGCGGTTCAAAATATTGCGCGCGCCACACTTAAACAACAAGTACCTGAAGTGTTGATAGATTCTAACCTCACAAAAATCTTAACTCAAGACGATGAGTTTTTTAATCGCGCCGCGCGTCCCATTACTTATTATTTCTCTATAGAAAAAAATCTGTTCCAAAGCATTTCTGAAGAGATGCTCGATATGTTTGCTTCTATTAAGTATTTAAATAATCTAATTGGGGAACCTGTAAATCTTTATCGATCCGAATACAAAGAATTGGGCAAGTTGCGCGAACTCTTTTTTGAAAAAGTTGGGAATGATTACGATTTTGATAAATATGTAGAATACTACAAGTACATTGATTACGCGATTGGCCAATATATTGAAAAACTCATTCCTGCTTCAATGTCTACTTTTCGCAAAGGGATCACAACTACAGTTGAAAACTTTGCATTAGACAGAAACAAATATGCGAATAAGTTTCCAATTATTAAAGATAAGATGCCACCCATTCTTCAGGCCCAAGCGCTGGGAATTAATGAACTTTTATATGATTGGGAGTTTGGCCATGCGCCTTCTTCTTCTGCCGGTTTTGGGACTCCGGAGTCGGTAGCTTGTCTTTGGTGGAAAGAACGAGCCGAACGAACAGGGTCCTTATCTATTGTAAGCAGCGACAATGCCGTCAATATCGACAAGCAAACAATGCTGGATTCTATTGTAAATGAGACAAATGCGAGCGCTCCAACGGTAAGTCAAACGAGTTCAGCTGGAACATCGATGTATTCTGGTTCCACTTATGTGACGCGACGATTGGCGAAACCTTATAGGCTTACGAGCGATCAGTCTCCATATTACCATGGAGGATCCAATTTTTATCAAAACAAGAAATATGATATTGTTAATGCGATGGGAGGTCTAAACCTTTTTCCGAACAATATGCTAGAAATAAGCAATGTCGAAGCTTTTGAAGAATGCACCGATGGACTAGATTTAGGGAAAAAACGGAAATATAAATACGAGGCGGCAATAGTAAATTTAGCAGGCGCCGGAGAACAAAATTATTTTAGAGCGAAGGGCGATTTGTTTGCTCCGTTCAGCCTATATAGTGCATCCATCGCAGGAGGATACCATGATGAAATAGCTGCACAATTTATGGTCGGCGCGGACATCACCAACTTTCATGATGATACATATGGCCCGGCCTATGAAGTACCAATGCAAGGTCCCTTTACTGAAAAATATGTTGGCGGATATCAGTATAGACACATTGATTTAAATTATAGTGGGACAGACCATCCTTTGGATACGGCCGTCACCCGTCCGGAAGGAAGGCTCGTGGAACTTAGTTCCGGCGAGATAGAGATTTTGGGCCAGTGGCTTTCGACCGACCGCGATCCCCCAGCTTGGTCTTTACGAGAGCCATTAGCCAAACGCCCCGTAAACATTGCGAACATTCTCCAAACAACCGGCTCCAGTCCAACTAAAATTGGTAACTATGAACACGATTATGATATTGTGCAGACTAGTGGCCGAACAATTAATAATTTGTTCTTTGTTGAAAGCGAAGGCATTGAGGTCATACCACAGACTTCACTTGTAATATTCTCCCCTGGCGCCACCCCTCCTGGCGCGCCCCTTGTGGATTATACTCTACCAGATCGTAGCATCAGCGGATCAAACAAATTTGTTTTTGTCAATCGCTTTTCTGCACCAGGCGGCCCTGAAGTCTCGTCTCTCGGCTTCATGGATGTAGAAGCTGCAGAGTTCTCTGTTTATAATGCGCTACCCTTTAGAAACTTAACTGTACGATTGCCATTACAAGAATTATTAACAGATCATTGCAAACAATTTGGCTATTTCAGCGACGCTCAGAACTCTGCCAGTTACGTTTTGGCTGGAGTCGCTTATCCCGGTACCAGCGGTTCGGTCAACACAGGATCTTATTATGCAACAGCGGGATATACAGACGCTACAGCTTCTTTCCATAAAGTTAATAGAAACACCAGGTTACAACCATTTATAGCAAACACTGGCTCGTTCTTTAACACTCTTTGTGCATCTTTGGTTAAAGCGACACCCGACTATATAGCCAATCTGGGCACGGCGGCCACTGACGGGTTGACCATTTGCACCTATTCTATGTGGGTCAACCCTATTGGAACTTTGTCTCCCACTTTAGACATGGCTATGAACCTAGGTGGTGCGCAACGCACTATTGATATTCGCGGCAATACTCCGGCCACACGATTCGTCCGTTTCGGCGCGGATTTTTCTACTACGGACGGTGTGTGGGACACAGACGAGGGAAGTATTATAGTGGGGGAATGGCACAATGTTGTGGTGGTGTATGATGGCTCGCTCACCACTAATGTTCCCGTCATTTACATTAATGGCGCACCCATGAACGTTACCACTTTTACGGAGCCGCAGGGAACATTAGTGATCTCCTATACTGCCCCCTATACTATTCTGGGGATAGACGCCAGTATAGGTGCGCTTTTTGCATTTGATGGATTTATAGATGAGGTGAGTTTGTGGAATAAAGCCCTAACTGCTGGCGAAGTACAAGAAATTTTTAATTCAACCGATGATTATTGTTATGGGGGCCCTAGCAACCTCTTTCAACACTCAGCAGTGGCATCTTTAATAAACTGGTGGCGCATGGGCGATGAACCCGGCGATGCCCTTCCCGCGGGCCCAATTATAGATCTCATTGGGGGCATTAATTTAACCACAATCGGAGGCGCCCCAACCCTTTCCGCTGATGTGCTCTCTGCATATTGTTATGCTATTAAGACCAAACCCGCCTACGACAACGCTTACATACAACATCAAATCCCCCAAACAGATGTACAATACGCTTGGATTAAAGCAAGCTTAATTGAAGGATATACGGGATCTGCACTTTATGGATTTGAAGAGCCGAATTACAGTCTTGCAAGCATGGCCTCTACGGATCTGACGTTTTGTAGTGCGAGTGATGTGGGAAGCAATTTATTCCGCGACGGTGGTTTTGTAGAATATGGCCGCATGCTTGGAGCACAGTACGGAAACCCGGTGTGCACGGTTGTATCACACCCAGAGACTTTTTTACCAACAGATTTTGTTGGTTTAAATTCTAATATTGTGGAACCTATAAGTTCTTCGACGAATATACTTGGATATCCCTCTCTCGTCGCCTCCTTCCATCCAGGCTGCATGGCTGAAGTAAATTATGTTAATACTACTTTTTGCGATGCGGAAGGCGCCAACGGCAACACTAACAGCCCAATGGGCCTCGCATCAGTTCTTAGCGCATTAATTGGCCACCGCCAAGGTCCATACGGTTGGCCCACTTGGAAACAAATTAGAGGCGGGATACACCCAATTGCGCGATACCAACGAAATCATAACATTATTCAGTATATAGATTTTGTTCAAACATGGACGGTTCAGCCCTTCCAGGGGGTGTCGATGCTGATGCCAGGCGGGACGGCCAAAACAATTATTTCCACAACAGAGCCCCCCTTATCTTCAAAATATAAGCCGCTCACCTTTGTAATGCCCTCTCATTCTCCTGCTAAGTTCGAGGAAAGCTTTGCCACAGTGGCATATGGAAACGCTCTCGTTAAGTTTACCGATCATCGTACTGAATTTGTACCTTCGCCGCTTGTCGGCTCCACGGCTTTAGATCTAGATGCTAAATTGAATACGGTTGCCACTAATACTTATTCTAACTTTGGGGCGATGAGAACTTTATTAGCCAAAAGCAATTATGCTGCAAACCCTGACGATTTTATTAAGGTTTCTTATAGTGAAACCATTTATCCCAAAGGCCAATACACTTATTTAAGCGGATCGCGTAAAAGAACGAGTTTTACCAATACGTTTTGGCGAACACACCGTTTTGATCGCACCATTCGTGATCTGCCTAATTCTTTGAGTGATTCACTGGGCGGCGGAGTTGTGCTTATTCCCACGGCAAGCATGTGGAAATTAGACGGGCATCTAAATTTTACAGACAATGCAGATTTTTGGACCAGCGGAAGTACCAATTTCAGAGCAGATGGCGCCGGTGAGCTACAAAATAATTATTGCTTATGGCGTAATAGTTTAGAGCCGGGTCATGTAAGCTGGGTGACCAATCCCGTGGACCCTGGAGCGTTTGTATATAATGCCGAGGGCTGCCAATTAACACCGTTGCCCCGAGCCGCCAGCGAATATGCGAGAAGAATACCTTATGTAGACATCAATGAAGATAACGGCCCACAAGCACGTAGCGGAAGTTACCGTCCTAATTATACGGCTGGTGGAGGCCTCGGCGAATGCAATGCTATTCCCATCCTGGGCAAACCCGCTTACTTAGCTGAATATTCTTTCCCAGATTTTGAGGGCTTTACAGGGGGCTCCACTGAATATTTTGTTTATGACACTATCATTAATGGCGATACCAAATGGACAGCAGCCGAGGAAAGCCCTTTAAATTATCAACCTTTTTATGATAGTTACGATGACTATATTGAAGATTTGTTTAGAGCTTCTAAGGACGCGACGATTGTACCTGAGTTTAGAATAAGTGAAAATATAAACTTTTACTTTAGCAATAATCCCAATATTTTCTTTGACGAAACGGGATTAAACTGGGCTCATGGCAACATCACAACGAATCAGTTGCTTACTTTGACAGGTTCGAGTTATGAGCCAAGTACGGGCAATTATGACGACTTTTTGAAAAGGTATGTCTTCTCGGATTTCTTAGAATATTTTACAATTGTAAAAGACACCTATGAGGATGGCCGCAACAAACTTCCGCCTGGAAGTAATCAAACGGAAGCTAAGACCGATTCGTTCGGCAACACTGTTTACGTAGAGACCTTACCTCCTCCTTTAGAAAGTACGCGTTTTAAAATTGTATGCGAAGCCGGAATCAAATTTCTTCCCTACGATGGATTTTACCCTGCCGAAAGGTGCGTTCAATTAGGAACTTTATTTTCACAGTCGGCCACGACCACGTTTGCGGGGACAGAAGCCAATTTTAGAACTCTGATGCAGCCTTTCTTTGCGCCTGGCATTGTATATAACAGTATTAAATCGGGCCTCGCGGTTGACTATCCGATCTATACTGCCGGTACGACTCCTCTTACGGCTGCATATAGTGCATCGACCAACACGGTGGCGTACAACATGGACGAGTTCGTCACGAACACTCTTTTATGGCAGGCCCAATTAGATGGCACGCCGTTTGATACTAGGATTCCTTTTGAGACCTTGTACGAGGCGGTTCCTCTTCCTACAACTATTTTAGATTTTGAACCAGCATGCCGTGCCCACATTGATTCTACTGCTTCTTTGAGCACCATCAATAGTAACTTTAGAGCGGCAATGGATAATTTCTTAGCAGAAAGTGTGAATACCTTTTTGGAAGGTGGAAATGTTACCCAACTTAAAAGCAATGTTTTCGTTAAAAACCTAGGGGACGGCGTTCCCATGGTCACAGTGCCTGGAAGCCCCTCCGCCACTAAAACTTATTCAATGGATGTGGTGTTAAATAATTCAACCAACATCAACAGTCTAAGTGATTTTAAGACGGCTGTGGAATTGCTTACCTATGACAGCGGCGATCCGGCCTCGTTAGGGAGCAACCCCCAATCGTGTAGTTTAAATGTAAATTCTTCTTCCATTATCATGTATTCGCGTGCCACCACGGGATATAGTATCGATCCCCATCTTTATGGTTCATCTTTTGGCATGCCCATGACGGCGTTCACGGCACAAACTATTCATGGCTCCAATGGTCTTTTAAGTCCACAGTGTACATACGGTACATGGTACAAGCTGGCCAGTTTCGAGCCCTATACACCTCCTTATTATGACGGTTTTGCAGCAGTTAGAATCTCCGTAGAACTACCGGGAGGCGAAGCTAGCATTACTCAGATTGCCAAAGATTTGCAATATACTTATTATCGTATGCCCACTTTCCACTCTTCTACGACTGATAATAAGGCATGGGCAAACGCGATGCATATGAGTGCATCTATTAATTTAGGCGGCGACAATTCGGAGAAAATTATTTTTGAAGGATACACTCCCAATAACCAGCACTATCATCAACAAATAATCTTTTCTCCCAAGTGGGAATGTCCTATTCTTGATTTTACAGATAAGACACCCGAGAAACCTTTTTACTCTACTATTGATGGGGGTGTAGCAAAAGGAATGTGGCATCAATATGGAGAAATCCCCTCTAGTGTCACATCGTCCCCTTTCGAACCCACCGGAAAGAAGGGGATTCAATTAAGTGTCCAACAAAGCGCAGAATCACGAACGCAGGAACATGGAGATCTGGCTACGTTACTGGGGTTTGTTGGGCCCGAGGTCACCCCTCAGACATTAGGAACGTTGGGTGAATACAGCACTGTTCAAACCCAGGCCAAGAAAAATACTCTAAGCGAAGCTCTAGTGGCTATTCCTTTCAAATTTGATAAAAACAATAATACTACTCAGACTTATCAGATCCTTCAGAGCGCTCTGGATGGCAAATCTGCGCCAAATGCTCAAACGTTCACAAATAGCAATGGCGTTACTACCGAAGTTCCTCCACGACTTAAGGGGGCGCGCGACTTATTCTTAGATGAGAATGGCCAGGTCATAGATTACGCTAATTTATTACCTCCCACTTTTAAAGAATTTTATACTAAATGGCCCGCAGAAAAAGACGTTCTTGATGATATTGATCCTGAAGTATATGCGTTGCTACAAAAAATGCACAAATACGTGGTGCCGCCCGAATTAGACTTTTTGCATAACCCTTCTATTTCTCCTTTTGTCATGTATATGTGGGAGTTTGAAGTAGACTTAAGCACACAAGATCTACAGAATATTTGGCAAAATATTGCACCCCCATTAGTTCAAGATGATGGAAATGCTAGCGGCGGATTTCTCAAGGTCGCAGGCACACCAATTGAACATGTGATGCCCACAACGGCGGCTCAGGCTATGTTGGGGGACCATCACAATTTCTTTTATGATATCTTTGATGAAGAAATAACCCGTTGGGCTGTCTTTAAAGTCAAAAAAAGGGCGCGCAATAACTATAATAATATAATAGGGCGCCCAAAAGATGGTGATAATTTCTTGATCCGACGCGATCTTTATTCCAAAGGAGTGGGGCCGAAAGATTATCCCTATTCATATAATTGGCCTCATGATTTTTATTCTTTGATTGAGCTAGTAAAAATTGACACCAGCACCACTTTTTCTAAACGAGTAGCCGAAATGCGCACAGAGGAAGACTAATTATGGAGTTTTTTGATAAAAAACAAGATGTGCTTGATATTAAATTAACTCGTTATGGACGCCAACTCCTTTCTCGCGGAAAATTTAAGCCAGCTTATTATAGTTTTTCGGATGATGACGTCATTTACGATCAGCGATGGATATCGGGCACCGTTGCTCTAGAACCCCAATCCCAAGTGGAAGGGCGTATCCAGGAAGGAACACCGCGTGTTGAAACTCTCAGTTCTAAAGTAGGGGCAGAAGTCACCGTTTTTAATAGCAACAATGGTTCTCAACTTCAAAATCTTATCGACCTCTATAACATTAGTACCGATATGGCACAAATGATAGCGGTGCAAGAGGACCCCAAGAAAGGAGGTCCAGAGGAAAAAGAGTTTCAAGAAATTTTAAATTCAATAGTTCTTGACGTGGACTTTGCCGATGCAGAAAAATTAGTACGCCATCACTTGGGGACAAAAAGATATTTTACTAATTTTGCTCCTGGTTGGAATGTAGTGTTTTATCATGGTTATATTTCTGGTTCATCTCCAACTTATTTCAAGAAAGACATCAATAAAAAAGTACCTCAAATCGACACTACCCTGAGAGATAGTTTTTCTCGATATCACGATGATCAAGATGCATTTGAGCTAAACCCGGCACTTAGGAATGTAATTGAAAAATATAATAAATATGGCAGCCTCGGAACAGTAACGGAAGAAACTGTTGGCGCCTACAGCGATGTTTTTGGGGAGGATGAGGGGATTGATTATTTAAACACCTACTATGAAAGTTTCCCTCTGCAAGAAGGCTCTGTGTTTGTGGAAAAGGATTTTCTTTTATTGTCGTTTGAGGAATCGGGGGTGGATTTTACTCACGAAAACTTTTCCTTAGAAGTATTTGAAATTGTTGAGCCTTTTGCTGAAGGGACCCCAGCGTCGGCTAGCACCGAACAATTAAATCGTTTAATGTTTGGAGACTTGGCGGAACAAGCCACCACCACCTCTAGAATGGTGGATGCCTATTTCGACGTGGAGTTCGACACGGAAATTAATAAAATCCTAGGATGTACTTTAACGGGCAAGAAACAACTTAAAACCAAGAACATATACAATACTAATGTTTTTAATTGCGAGCCCATAGACAACAAAGCCGAGTCTACGAGCACAGATATATACGATTTGGACCCAGTTGAAACAGAGGAGGTTTGTTGATGGCGAAAGGATTAAATTATGTACCTAGGCCTTTTGTTTCGCGGATTTTGGTAGAAACTGCCACCAATACGACATCCAATGCACAGCAATGGATAGACCTTTACACAGAACAAACGGATACCGACTTCGGCAATGATAAAGCCAACAAGTTAAAGATTACGTTTAATTTCGCCTTTAAAAGCCTTTACCCTTCGTATGGGAATTGCGTTGCCCTAGAAGAAACCTCAACTGTGATCTCCAAGCTGGGCATCACGGGCTATCGTGTAAGAGATCCAAAATTGCTTAAGGAGTTTTTAGATTTTAAAGTCGAAGTGGGGTTCGGGAAAAGAGAATGGGCCGAGGCAAATTTTGGCATAGGCGCCTCCCACCCCATGCCCTACATATTAAAAGAAGATCTTCCAGATTATATTGTGCGCCAAAATGGTACCAATATTTTAACCCTTCCCCATTATATATTTGATATATATGAATATAACGACACAGCGGCCACGCCTAATGGAAACCCAGAGTTTCTTGCTTATGTGTTTTTTATCACTGATAAATCTATTACCCCCAACGTTTTTACTAGTGAAATTGTTTTTAGAGGCGGCGCTTTGGTAAACACTACATCTTATTTTGTAATTGGGGATCATTATGAAAAAGGGGGAAAGATGTATAGCCTTGTGGAAGAAAATCTCGACGTTGATACTGGCGTAAGCTTAACTGCACAAGTAAAAAAATCCTATGGGGCCCCCGGTCAATTGTGGTGCGGCAGCGTACATAAACATGGTGCTAAATTGATGGCGGGCCTGGAAAAGAATGGCGCACAACCTGTTCTTAAGATGTACACGGCGCGGAATGATAAAATAGTGGATGTTAGAGCCGCACAAGCGGTGGACAAAACATATGCTTATGAAGGATCTCAATATGAGAAGTCGCTTTCTTTTATCACTACTCCCACATTTGCCAATTATCAACAGTACAAAGTTACGGACTATCTTATTCCCCAAAGCAATGGTGTTTTTACAGAGGTAGATTATTCCATTCGGACTTTCACCTCTGCAGATGATTATAGCATGGCCCTCTCCATGCCACCTGCGGCTAAAGTTTGCTTGTTCTTTGGAATGGATAAGGTGCGTTTATTAAAGCAAGGCACAGCACTTCCCGGGCTTTTGGATAGGCTGACGGCCTTCAATCCTGACTTTTTATCGTATTTTACGGCTAAAATTAACATTACGCGCTTTGAAATTGCGCGTCTCAATGTTGAGACGGGCCAAGCTCAAATTCTTTTAATCGGAAATAATGGTGATTATTTTGACGATGCAGCAACTGCCGACCCTGATAATAAACCTGTTGCTCGTCGAGCAAAAGGGCATCGTCTTCGCCGCGTAGGAGCAGCTGGAACCAATATTAAATTCGCCAATGATGACGGTACTATAAGCTTTTATGAGTTTAGAGACGGCGAATTAAATGCCGATAGTTATGATAATGGGATGTATAAGTATTCGGTAAAAGTAAGCTTTAGAGACCCTATATGGGATTATCTCAATGGCCATTTAACCACCCTTACCAAGATCACAGAAGATTTAGACGATTTGTTGTTTAAAACTTCTTTAAAGTTTCTCGATACTTCCGTCAATAAAACAGTAGCGGTTTTTGATAAATATTATCAAAAAATGAATCCCGTTTTTGTTGAAAAGGCACTAGCTGGAACAGCACTAGTGGGATTTACTTTTGCAACTGAGGGCGCATATGAGGGAGTCCCTCAAAGCATCGTCACCGCCTTTGCCCCTTATCACGTGACGGAGACAACCAAATATAATAATTTAACTTTATTGTTACATGCAATTTCTGGAGATATGACCGCGTTGGTAGCGATAGACGATTATTATCAACAAACCGAATTGCAAGCTGCTTACGGCAATTCTTATCATAGCGATATTCGCGATTATTTAATTAATTCTACAAAACTTGCCACTACCACTCCCATTTTGTTGGAAAAGGCTCGTTCCATTCTGGCTCTTTTGAGCGATAAAATCGCAAAGGTAGTGAGCATCTATAGTCGCGAGATTAAAAACAAAAACAGCGACGTAGGCGCCGATCCTTATACAGATTTTCTTAAGGGCCAAGGCGACTTTGCGAGCCCGAGTACGGTAAACGAAATTGAAATGAAACACACTTTCAAAAAGGACATTGACCTTGCCAAAGTGAAAGATCGTTTTGACTGGCTACAGAATATGGGCCCTTCTACGCAGCCATTTTATAGTTTAAAAGTGGTTAGAAGTGGCGATTATATAGATACGATTGCCACTAGTTTTAGTTATTTGCTAAATGAAGATACGACTTATGATCCATTGGCCATCGGAGTTGATTATTGGTTTTTGCCCTCTTACACAATGAGGTTCGAGTGGGGGCAGGGATATGTGATGTGGGGAGATACCCCTCGTGCAGGCACAGAAACTTTTAAACTTTTTAACTATAAAGATCAGCCGCAAGGAACATTTGCAGGGGATTTTGAAAATAAGTTCTATCAAGCCATGAGGAAAAAAGTATTGGGAGGCTCTACGGATACACAAAAGAACGTATCGATGCTGGAGATTCTCGCTTTTTTTGGAATTAAAGGTCCCACTAAGTTTTTTGAATTGACCTTCCTCGGCCTAACCCCCGTCCTTTCCGAAGAACAGAAGACAACCATAAGCTTAATTGCATCAGCATTAGATTTTAAAAAAGCAGGCGAGTCCGGAGACCAGGAACAAGAAACCGACGTAGATTCCAACCCAACAGGCAAATTGGTAACAAAATCAGGGGGTGTCACAGAAAAAGATACGGCATCGGGTGCCCCCCATGAATGGGGGGGCCTCTCGGCAAAAATGTGGGATATAAATGCCGCTAAAAAAATCCTTGCGTTGCTTTTTTCGGATAATTCCAAAAAGAATAACTATAGGAATCTTAATCTTTTTCAAGATGATACACCTTTCATTCAAAAAACGCTTCACAAAACTGTTGCCGGTGTTTCTTTGGACAATCCGGGATTTACGCAAGGTATCCCCGTAACAATGAACCTCTTGCTCCGCTTGGCTAATGCCGGGAATTATGCTGCGACTGTTTCTCCCTTTATGGAACAAAACATATTCGATGCTAATGGAACTTTAATGCTTGAAAATTATTATTTGTATATTTTGTTTTTGTGTCTGCTGGGACGGGTAGAATATTTAACGGGGTTTACTCAAAGGCCCGGGATGGGCACTTTAACCCCCACTTCTTTTCATTATAGAAATCAAGTTAGATCCCCCCAATGGGCCAAGCTTACACCAATCGCGATTGGAAGCCTTAAAGATGATGAATTTTTGTATTGTCGGGTGAGTCTATACGATGAAGGCCCCCTTATCGATAATTCCTATATACGCTTATTTAGAGCCTATTTTACTAATGATCAATATTTTTACATGGGAGCAGGCACAACCTATACTATGGCTCCCGAAGATGCCGCGGGGCCCTTAACTACTTCTACGCCCAATCTTACGACTGCCACCGGTTTAAATGTCCTCCCCGCTGGTGCGCTAGCCACACCGGGCGGCGCCACTAATTCAGTGACACAGGGCTTGTCCATTGGCTTTGGGGCTTCCGGCGCGCCAACACCAGCACTGCCGGGAGGTGCACCACTACCGTCAGCTGCAGGGAAACGCGCGCCCAAGGGGAAAAATAAAAAGAATAAGGGAAGCGCCAAAGGAAAGAAAAAGAAGCCCCTGCGGCGGCGGAAGAAGATATAGACCTAAAGACTTCAGAGCATTAACAGTGCATGAATAAAAGGAATTATACTAATTATTAATGGATTTTAAGGAGAAATAGATGCCCCCTACTGGATACAATAGCGATTATTATAGCAGTGCTTATTTACTATATATGGATGACTCTGCCCCCTCCGTCGATAACGTGGTAAGTGATTACGATTTTTCCATATATTATGATTCAACAGACACCGCAGGTGCAAATACAACACCACCGACCGGAGAGACGGACGACAGCGCCGCTCCGCTCACATATACTTCATAGGCATTATTAATAATGGGAATAAAAACTGAAATAGCAGTAGAAAAGCCGCCGGACCCACCAGTAGCGTACGCCTTTGTAGATGGCTGGCACGGGCACGATCCAAATGCAGTATCCCCGTCGTCTTACACTTTGATAGACAATTTTGATAAATTTGATCTCGATACTTATAGCCGTTATATATCTATTGCGACGGTGACGGAAACCACCGCTCCTTTAATGCGAAGTGTGATACAAAACCTCGAAACAGTAGAGATGCCCAATTACACGCGCCCCTTTGCTTATAGATGGGAAATAAGGCCCGATCTGCTGCGCTTTTTTACCAATAGGCGATTTTATTTGAATCAAGACAATGTAGTGAGCTATCCTCCCCAGACGTATTTATGGCCCGCCTGCACAGGCCAAGCTTGCGTATCGGCTACGGATCTTATGCCCTATACGTTTGCTGCGAAAAAGGCCGCCATCGGCATGGTCTCGAAACAATATCCTTATGAAGGTACAGAATTTTTAACAAGCTTGATCCCTGTTTATGACGAGGGCTGGAGGTCTTCTCCAATTAATGAAAAACTAAACAATAATTTTTCTCTGACCAATTCTAAGATAAAGTGGATAGATTACTTTATAGGAGGCAACAGGGGTCCCCACGGAGAGACTTATAGCATCCCCCAACATCAATTGGGATACGCTCAGCTGGAGCGCCGAGTACCGCAAGCTCCGCAGACCTCTGAGGCGTTTTTAGAGGTGCTAGAATATCTCAGAAAGTTGCTGAGTTCCGGTGTCCACCAATCCGGGAATCAATACGTTCTCGACGAGCATCACGCGAGCCAAGATTTGTCGGATTATCGAGGTATATATACAAACATGGTCCGCTACAGTTCTGGTCCCAACTATCCCGAGGGCGCGCTGGCGGAGCCTTTGCTGCAGCTCCAAATGTTCACTCGCATGGGCTACTTACCAGGCCTGGATAGTGGAGGGGATTGGCCCTGGGCATATGATGCCGCTTACAGGCTCCTAATGCGTTTGACCAGTTTTCAGTATGTATCTTTTTGGGAAGGGTCCTCCCAAGATCCTCATCTGGCCAATGGCTATAAATTTCCTAAGCACACTTACTTTGTTGCAGACTTCCCTATAGGTCGCCCCTCTGCTTTTGGCTCCCAAAAGGAAGATCTTTACACGGGTACTCGTAAGGATCTACTTGGTTGTGTTCCTACTTATAATTATTTTTCTCCTTTGACCGAGGATTTTACACCAGAGGTTGTAACCACCGAACGACAGCTTCCCAATATCTATACTTTTTATTCTTATAAGGCGAATACCACCACTTCCCAATTAGCTTATTACAAGGCTCTGATTCATTTGGGGAAGAACTCTTCTACTAGCACGGCAGCTGCTAATTTTCAATTGAATGATTATTATACGACCATCAAGACCATGGCACCGGAGGGCTCTGAAGCTGCCCCATCGGTCCTTGACCGCTATAAAAAAGTAGTCTTTGGCGCCAATCTCGAAATCTTAAAGGATGTTAAAGCAATACGAGATTATTTTCCTTATAGCATAGAAATTAATTTGCCCAATGCTCATTTTTCAGAGGCTATGCAAAAATTTGAAGAGAAGGGGGCGGTAGATTATTTCACCAGCTTGTTAGCAAATTATTCCGTAGATCCTGCTGCTTCCAGACGTCGAACGGCGATTCATAAGTACATTTTGCTTGATAGGTCCAGGCAGCACCCCAGCCATGGCGGAGGCGACATTAAGTTGTCCGACCTCCAAATTTTAAATCTTTCTCATTTTATGAGAAATACTCAATCGGAATTTGTAGAGCATATTGATGATCACAGATGTGTCAAATTTGGGTCGATTCTTGCACCCAATCAAGACGCAGAAGGGTCGGAAGCTACCGACACCGCCTTCGATTTATATGCCACTAAATTCAACAATGTTTTTCTCAGCGGCTATACAGGCGACACCCCCCCGCAATATTTAGAAGGTCTGGACAACTATATTAAAGCAAAAGCGTTAAGCTTCTGGGGTGTATATGAGGGTAGAAAATGCCACACAGAAATTCTAGTTTTTGAGATAGTGAAGTTTAAAATTAATCAATATGGAAAGAAAGAATTGGTGCAAAGTATTTTTATACCGAATGTTTCTAGTTTTAAAGACGTATTTTCCTATGTTGATACGCAGGTATTTCCCAATCATTCTTATACTTATGAAGTTTTTACACACACGTTGCTTGTAGGCAATGTTTATGAAATTTTACGAAAGCATGATAGTCCGGAGACCGAAGCCAAAAAACAAGGCACTGATGATATTTTGTGGTATGGCTACCCCCCAACGTCGGGTGAGTGGCCAGGTTGGCGCCCCACTGAGTTTAACTTAACCAAGTTAGATGGCGCCGCCGAAGACGCTGACTACGAACCAACAGGCGTTAGAAACATGCCCACGGCTTTGATTGTGAGGGCACCGTATTACAACAATGAATCACTAGGGGCCCAAAGCGAAACCATTGTTACATCCCGACCTCCACTGGTTCCCGATGTTGCTTTTTATTCTTATAAAGACGTGGCGGATAAAGTTTTAGTGCTTCTTAATCAAAACTTTGGGACCAAAACCATGTTGCCCATCCCCATTTTTCCGGATGATGAAGATAAAATACAAAAACAATTCAATGCCCAGCAATACGATGATAAGCCCCCTGGTTATCTTATTTATGCATCTGATGATTATCGGGGAAGGTGGGAAATATATCGCACGACACGTCAGCCCTTAGAGTTAACCGATTTTGATAAGGTGGTGCCCCGCACGATTGAAACACGCGAGCGCTCAGGATATGAAGACGCCATATTGCCCAATACTGATTATTATTATATGGTACGTTTTGTAGACTTGCATGAGAACATTTCCAATCCCACTAGCATCTTTTATTTAAGGATGGTTGAAGAAGAGGGGTTTCCCCCTTATTTGCTCGTGAAGGCGCATAGTATAACTGATTTTCATCGCAACATTATCACCAAACGATTTAAAAAGTTTGTTAAAATTAAACTAAAAGACACTCTAAGAACGGTAATAGGAGAATCCGCTACGTCTGCGCAAATAAGCTATGATGTGGGAGGCTCTAAGAAATTAAACAAATATAAATTTAGAATCACCTCTCTCAAAACCGGGAAGCAAATAGATATCAATGTTGGCTTTAGCCACATTGTGCATGCGGCTCCGCTTGTTGCTCCTAATGCTTTATTGGGTGACGATTGGTCCGAAGTTACGGAAGCCATGGCAGCCAAAGCTGAAGAGGCTCTCAACGTTAAAGTGGAGAACAATTCGGATGCGTCGTGCGATTAATTTTAAAATAGCAAATGAAAAAAAGTTCTAATGTTAATAAATATAATAGATTGTAAAGAATGGACTAATTAATAAAAGGAGTTAAGTTATGGGTTTTTTAGATAATTCGGGCGATATTATTTTAGACGCGGTTCTCACCGATACTGGTCGAATGAGAATGGCAAAGGGCGATGGAACCTTTAAAATAGCTAAATATGCGTTTGGCGATGATGAAATTGATTATGGAAACTATAACGCCACTAATCCTAGTGGATCCGCTTATTACGATTTAGAGATTTTACAAACTCCAATTCTTGAAGCATTTACAAACAATCGCTCTTCTTTAAAGCACAAATTAGTTACAATGACTAACAACAACCTTCTCTTTTTGCCTGAAATTGTATTAAATGATAATGTATCCATTGGATACAAGGGCAAGTTGCCGCCCCCCACAGATTTGGCCACGGGGAGTTTTATTGTGGCCGTTGATGCCACTACTGTTAACACCCTTACGGGACAGGACGGCGGTATAGGGCAGCTGAACGGAAGATTTATTGTGGGCACTGCCCCCCAAACGACTGCTAGTCCTTTTATTCGAGTCGACCAGGGTTTAAACACTACTAAATTGTCCGCGGAACAACAACTAAGTGCAGAATTGCGCGAACAGCAATATTTAGTTCAAATTGATAACCGCCTAGGCCGCCTCACCGATCCCCGCGGCCAGTCAGCTACTTCACCAGCTTTTATCGACGACGATCAAATTGCTTCTTATTATTTTACATTGGGCGTCGGCGGTTTTGTAGAGTTATGCACAACCGGCCCACGCAACGCCATTACGGCTGTTGGCGATAGCGAGGGCACCGGTGGATCAGCGGGAGATTTCCAAGTCTTGGATGGGCCGCGGGGCACCAACCTTTTATTTTCCATCCAAGCCCAAAGCAATGTACAAGCCAGCACCTTTTTGTTTGAAACGTTGGGTACAACCAAAAACTTTGAGGGCGTGGACTATTTTGTTATTGATTCCACCGTCAAAGTAACCGGCGTTACTACAGGATATACAATAGACCTTCCCGTACGATACGTAAAACAACAGACTTAAAATTAGGAGAGCATAATGGCTAACACTTTTAAAACATTTTTACCCGAAGACATTGCGACCACGCGGACGCTACTTCACGAGGCAATTCCGATCACGGGAACGATTGTTTCTGGTACTTATGAAGATTTAAATATTAAAAACTTTACACACGCTATGTTTCAATCAGTGTATGATTATCCTTTTTTAAGTTCTTCGGCTAATCACATCTTTGACATAACTTGGGGCTATTCTGTTAACAGCCCTCAAAGTGCAAGTACTGGGCTTAAAGTGCAGCAAGACAAAAAGATTAATATCTATAATCAAATGGCGCTGGTTTTAAATGAGTTGGACATCTCAGGGAATATCCGAGATTTTGATAGAGATGGGGAGATAGATGTTGATATAGACGATGACATGCAATCCGTCTTTTTCCTTAATTTTACTCGTTTGTTGATGAAAGATGAGATAAAGAAAAATTCCTTTAGAATGACAATCTTTACAGGCTCAACGGTACCTGTAAAACTTGGCGCTGTTGCCCTACAGCCAGTAATTGGCGATTATGGAGCAACGACTAATTACAAAATTAATTCGCCTGCGGGAGAATACGGCCTTCTCTTTACTTCGTCCCTTTTTACTGGTCACGCCACAAATCCTCCTGTGGGCCATTTATATTATCAAGCGGGCATCGCAGTTATCACTTCTTCTATTTTTACTAATCAATTTGGAGATAATGCTGCAGCGGTGGCATCCGAACCGTGGATTGGCTCCATCGGCGAAGCTTTGACTGGCGCCACCATCCCGCAATTGGCGGATGGCCTCAGATTTACTATTGACAACATCCAATTCAATAACACTACAGAGCTTAATTCAACTATTTATTTCTGCCGGGCACATAATACGGATTTTAATTATTCTTCAAATCCAACGTATTTATCTTCTTCTCAAATTGTAGTTAAAAATAATAATCCGATGGCAAATCCGGTCTCTTATATGACTACGGTTGGGCTTTATTCTCCCGATAACGAGTTGATGGCCGTAGCGAAAGTGTCCGAACCACTTAAAAAGTCGCCCGCTAACGAGCTTACTTTACGAGTGAGACTCGATTATTAAAAAAAATGCCCTATTATGAATTTAAACCAGAGGATTTATTTTATAATACAATCGAAACGTGGCCTACAGTACAATTTGATGTCAATATCAACACTGTTTATCTAAATAATAAAAATGAAATTACAGGTGCCCACGTTCTTAACGCCGGTTGTATTCCCACGGGGTTTATAAGCCTTTATGAATTGAATGTGGACAGGGACTTTTCTGCACAAACCTATGATCCCAAAACTAATCCAGATGGTATACAGAGTAAAATATTTCCATTCGTAACCAAAGATGGAAGTTTTGAAGCCATTGGAAATGTATCGGTAAAAGACTACTTTAATACTTTTGAATATGGGGACGTTATCACCGGGTCGTATCCTATGTCGGCCAGTTTGATTCGCTCTGGAACCGCCCCGGGCGGACAATTTGTCATGGCACTGAGGAACACTTTAAATTATTATACGCCTGTAAGTCCTCATTATGCTTTTTCTTCGTCGATCTTTCAACGAGACTTCGGAACGGACGATGTAAATCTTTTAAACATACCTTCTATTTTTTATGGTTCCCAACTCAGAAAGGGAACGGTACGTTTAAAATTTTATATTTCGGGCACGCTAGTGGCAGAACTTAATGATAGAGATTTTAATGGAGAGTTGATCCAAGTGGACGGCGACGCCTTTGCCACAGCGGCTTCTAATGATGTGGTTGCAGGTGTAGTTTTATATAAAGAAGGGATCATCATGTTGACTGGCAGTCGCAATCTTACCCTTGAGACATATGAATTTGGAATCGGCGCGGCACATGAGGGCCGATGGCTCGACTTTGCGGCGGGCGCCAACGATGGAGTGGATCCAGTTACTCCAAGCGCCAGTTTCTCTGTGAACTTTGAAGGAATAAACAATGTACAAACTTTAACAATGTTTGCAAACGCTCCCAAGTCAAATTTAAATTTCTCTTCTAACCCAACCTTTTTAAATCATTCTTCTTCATTAATAACACAACCCGTAACGAGTAGTGTACAATATAAAGAATCCGAAGAGACAGAAATCTTTAATACAGTCAGTAGCTCGTACTTCAATTTTGACGAAAGATTTAAACATCAGACATTTATTAGTAAAATAGGTATATACGATTATCAAAAAAATCTTATAGCCGTCGCCAATTTGGCCACACCCATTAAAAAGAATAGTGAACGCGATTTCACTTTTAAATTAAAACTAGATCTTTAGGAAATAAAAAAATGATTTTAGGGCTGGACGTAAGTACCAGCATCACCGGGTTCTGTATCTTGGATGCAAGCTCAGAAATTATACGTTGTGATGCGTGGGACTTCAGAAATAAAAATAAGTACAATTCAGAGTTTAAAAAAGCGGCTCTGATAAAAGAACAGCTTTGTTCGATTAAAGCGCAATATCCAATTGAAAAGGTGTACATTGAAAAACCTTTTGTGTTTTTTAAAGGAGGTGGCTCCTCTGGCAAAACAATGGCCACTCTCCAACGATTCAATGGAATGGTCTCTTGGATTGCCAAAGAAACCTTTGACAGGGACCCTCTTTATTTTACAGCGCAAGCGGCGCGCAAGCTTTTAAATATTAAAGTCCCTCGCGGTTCCCGAGCAAAAGAAGAGGTAATCAAATGGTTGCTTGACAATGCACCTTCTTTTAGTGTAGAATATACTAAGTTTGGTAATCCCAAACCAAAGTATTTCGACATGGCAGACGCAATTATCGTCGCCAAAGCAGGGCTCACTACATTAAATGCAAACCAAAATCCAAATTCTTAGAGACGCTTTCGGATCATATTACAAATCAAAAAATGAATATTTATTTAAATGTCCATTTTGCGAACATCATAAGAAAAAACTTTCAATCAACTTAAAGTCAAATGTCTATAAATGCTGGGTTTGTGACAGCAAAGGCAAAAGCATTCAATATCTTATAAAGAGATTTGCTTCTAGAACAGCTTTAAAAGAGTGGCAGCTGTTAGATGAAAAAGTTGATATGTCTTTGGCGGACAATTTATTTGACGCTCCCCGGGAAGAAGAACAAACTATCGAACTCCCTTCTGAGTTTGTTTGCTTGGCGAATGGTAACCTTCCATTAACAGCTAAAAAACCTTTAAATTATTTAAAAAAACGAGGTATAATAGAGAAGGACATTAAATATTTTAAAATAGGCTTTTGTGAAGAGGGCGAGTACAAGAGCAGAATAATCATACCCTCATTTAATGAAGACGGATATTGCAATTATTTTGTTGCACGAACCTATACCAACAATTGGTCAAAATACAAAAACCCACAAGTATCTAAAGATATTATATTTAACGATTTGCTAATTGATTGGAACCAGCCTGTTGCGATAGTTGAAGGAATCTTTGATGCCATTAAAGCTCCAAATGCCATTCCTTTACTTGGATCAACTTTAAATAAAAAATCTAAACTTTTTTGTAAGCTAGCACAAAACACCAAACGTGTTTATCTAGCATTAGATAAAGATGCATTAAAAAAGTCTTTTCTAATCATTAAGGATCTGTTAGAGTATGGGTTGGAGGTCTATAGGATAGATACATCAAAAATAGATGATATTGGTAGTATTTCTAAAGTAGAAGCGCTTGAATTGAGAAATGCGGCCCTGCCTATGACCTTTGAGAATTATATCGATATAGGGTATAAAATTAGTTAAATACTGGAGGAACCAATGCGATTTGCGCATTTAGCTGACACACACATCAAAAACCTAAAGTATCATTACGAATACAAAGAAGTTTTTAAAAAATTATACGAGACTTTGCGAAAAGAAAAAGTGGATTATATTATTCATTGCGGTGACATAGCCCATACAAAGACTCAACTTTCTCCTGAATTTGTGGACCTTTGTTCTAACTTTCTTTCGCAACTTGCTGCTATAGCACCTACTTACCTAATTCTTGGGAACCACGATGGCAACCTTAAAAACAGTAGCAGGCAGGATGCCATTACCCCTATTGTAGAGGCGTTAAACAATCCAAACTTATTCTTGTTAAAGAGTAGTGGAGAGGAGAATTTAAATGGAAATTATAGCCTTAATGTTCTTAGTGTCTTTGATCGTGATAATTGGGTTCCACCTTCCGACAATCGAAAAATTAATATTGCTCTTTATCATGGCGCTATTTCTAATAGTCGGACTGACTTGGGTTGGGTTATGGAACATGGCGAAGACGACCTTTCAATCTTTGAAGGACACGATTTCGCGTTTCTGGGCGACATTCACAAAACCAATCAGACGCTAGACCACAAGGGACGAATTCGTTATGCCGGATCCACCATTCAACAAAATCATGGCGAAACAAATGACAAAGGATTTCTGATTTGGGATATCCAAGATACCGATAATTGGGATGTAAAACATGTCCAGTTAAAAAATCCCAAACCTTTCATCACTATAGAGTTAACGCCCAAGGGAAGAATGCCCAATAAAATTCAAGTTCCTACCGGTGCCCGTTTGCGTTTGGTTTCCAATAACAATCTTCCTCTGGATGTTATGAAGAAAGCAGTGGAGATTGCGAAGCATCGCTTCAAGCCCGAAAGTATTACATTTTTAAATCGGGCTGCAGGAGAGCGTGGAAATATAGAAGAATTCGCTGATGGATTGGCCAGTGACAATTTAAGAGACCCGGTGGTGCAAGAGGAGTTGATCGAAGAGTATTTAAAAGACTTTCAGGCAGAGGAAGATTTATTACAGCGTGTTAAACGACTCAACTCTAAATACAATAGGACAGTAGAGGCGCAAGAAGAAGTCGGAAGAAACGTTAATTGGAAACTAGAATCACTAGAATGGGAAAACTTATTTAATTATGGAACTGGGAATAGGATCAGCTTTAGTAAGCTTAATGGAATCGTGGGAGTCTTTGGAAAAAACTTCAGCGGAAAGTCTAGTATTATTGACAGCATGCTCTACGCTCTCTTCAATTCTACTAGTAAAAATGAGAGGAAAAATCTCAACATCATTAATCAAAATAAAGAAACTGGCTTGGGGAAAGTAAAGATTTCCATAGGCAATAAATTATATACAGTCGAAAGGTCCTCTGAAAAATATGTTAGAAAGCTCAAGGGAGAAGAGACCTTAGAAGCCAAAACTGATCTTAATTTTGAATGTTATGACGCCGCCACCGACGAGGTTCAAAGCCTCAATGGTCTAACGCGCAATGAAACCGATAAGATTGTAAGAAAGCATTTTGGAACTCTCGAAGACTTTCTTTTAACTTCGATGGCCTCTCAGCTTGGTTCTCTCCAGTTTATTAGCGAAGGTTCAACCAGACGAAAAGAAATTCTTGCTAAGTTTCTTGACCTAGAAATGTTTGAAAAGAAATATAAAATGGCCAAAGAAGATGCGTCTGATTTGCGAGGGGCCCTCAAGCGATTGGAGGGAAAAGAATTTGCCGAAGATATTTTATTAACTGAGAATTGTATCCTCTCCAATGAAAAAGAGATGGGAATGCACGTTAAAAAATGCGAGGGTTTAAAGGTTGAACTAACTAACTTCACCACCGAATTAAATGATTTGATTAAAAAAATTGACTCCATCCCCACGGAGATCATCAATATTGCAGAAATCACCACTCAACTCGGTACCAAAGAGAAAGAAGTTGCCAATTTAATTGCTCACAATATACAATTAAATGAAGAACTGTTTAGCAATAAAGAGGTTTTAGTTAAAATTGTTAACTTTGTTTCTGAATTTGATGTTACCGAGGTACAAAAAAACAAAACTATACTAATTGAGAAACAAGAAAAGTTTAATCAACTTGTCGGCGAGATTAAAAACGAAGAAATAAGACTACAGAACCAACATAAGAAAACTCAATTGCTTAAAGAAGTTCCGTGCGGTTCGGAGTTTTCTCATTGCAAATTTATAAAAGATGCTTATGCTGCAGCCGATCAATTGACTCTTACAAAACATTCTTGTGCGAAATTAATGACCAACAAGGATCGAGTGGACAAGGAGATCATAAAATTAAATCCCGAAAAGATAGAGGAGCATTTACATAACTATGATCAATTGCTCGATAAGCAATCCACTTTAGAAGCGGAGACAAGACATGCGACCCTTACCATAGAAAAAAATGATATCGCCTATCAATCTTTAAATAAAGAAATTGAACATTTATATGAAAAGCAGAATACCTATCATAAAAATAAAAATACCATTGAAGGGAAAGAAATGTTAGTGCGCCAGTCACTATCCATCGAGAAAGATATCAAGAACAAGAAGAAGGCTGTTCAAAAGTGCGAAAACCAAAAGCTTGAACTGTATAAAGAGCACGGCTCTTTAGAACAAAAGCTCACTTCTCTTGAAGAGCAGAAACAAGAGTTGGCTGATCTCCGAGAAGATTATGCTGCATATGATTTATTTATGCAATGTATGCATAGCAATGGGATTTCATACGACATCATTAAAAGAAAGCTTCCTGTGATTAATAATGAAATTGCCAAAGTGCTTGCGAACGTTGTTAGCTTTGAAATCTTTTTTGAAAATGAGGGCAGGCACCTAAAAATATTAATTAAGCACCCCAGCCACGAACCTCGTCCCATAGAAATGGGAAGCGGAGCCGAAAAGACGATTGCGGCAATGGCAATTCGTCTGGCCCTTCTATCTGTTTCTAATTTGCCCAAATCAAACATCTTTATTCTCGATGAACCCGGTACCGCCCTGGATGCCGATAATATGGATGGCTTTGTACGCATCCTTGATTTAGTCAAATCTTATTTTAAAACTGTATTGTTAGTGTCCCATCTGGAGTCTCTCAAAGATTGTGTGGACATGCAAATAACAATCGATAAAAAAGATAAATATGCGTATGTAATGGAGGCGTAATGTGCCAGTATACGATTTTAAATGCAGTACATGCGAACATATTTTTGAATTAATTCAAAAGTATCTCGACCCCCACCCCTCCTGTGAAAAGTGCGGAGAACCCACAATTAAAATTATATCTAGCACCACCTTTATTTTAAAAGGGGGCGGCTGGTATAAAGACGGATATTCTGCCGAACCCCCTGATTCTAAAAAAGTTTCAGATAAATAAAGATAATAAGAACAAAATGACTAATTATACTGAAAAGCAAGGAGTTTATAATGGCAGATCCGCAAGGTTATTTTGTAGGAACACAGGTTCCCGCAGTTGGTTTAAGAAATGTAGGTTCATATCAGGTCTCTGGTCACCCCTTTATCACTGGTTCGCTTCTCAGCACGACGCAAGAGCTACAAGTAGATTTTCCCTTTGTCACCAAAGAGTTTACAGTGGTTTCGTCAGGGAGCACAGATGGAGGCCCCATTTTACGCGTCCACTTTAATACGAGTAGTGACGGAAATGTTATGGCAGACGGTGCAAGTGCAGGCGGTCATCATTTTGTATCGGTTGGCCCCGGCGGTGTCTCGGCAACGTTTGATGTTAAATGCACACGAGTTTTTATTACTTGTTTTTCTGGTGGTATTGAACAGGTAGCCAATAGCGATAATGGGTTTGAGCTTTTAGCATCTTTAACTAACATTCCCACCTCAAGTATGTATCCCCTGACCGGTTCGGGGTTGACGACTTAATATTATAAAGGAGACCGTTTTTCATGACAGATTATAAGGGCTCTCCCGCTGATCAGATTGCTGCAAGTCTCACAGCCGGTGGGCTAGTATGTTCTCCCACAGCATCGGGCTGCAGTACTGTTGCCATTGGTGCTGATGGAAGCTCATTGGTTTTAACTCCGATGGGCGCCGGCGGTGGCGGCGGCGGCGGTGGTGGCCTCATCACCACTTATTCGAATCCGGGAAATGATAGAATGATAACTTCGGTTAATGGCAGCACCATTAACGGCGAAGCAAATTTTACTTTCGATGGAACAGAAATGACTATAGGCGCCAGTACCGCAGCCGATATTCATATCACCGGGACTATGCGCATCAGCGGTACCGTTCCTAATTCCGCTAGTCTTTTCCTGACTGGCACCGGGCCTTTTCCCGCCATTACAGCAGACGATCCTTATTTTTGCCTCTTGGCTGATGAAGATAAAGATTCTGCTGCTATTATTGGCCAAGCTTATATGGGCTATGGCGGCTTTCTTGATCGTGCAGTTTTTGGCCATAAAGATTCTCAAGCTGTGCCTACAGCTTTTGCTTTTATGCAAAAAGGCTTAACAGGAGGTGCCATTGAAGCGGGCTCTGTTTCTATTAATGCGCCTTCAACGGGCTATTTATCGTTTGCTATTTCTTCTGCCCATAAAGCACGCTTTTCGGTTATGAATTTGGGCGGAGTCGCAGCAGCCCAACTTGCGGATCCTCCCGCACCGGGTAATAATCCGCAGTCTGGGTTTGCAATTGGCACCAATTATTTTCCTAGTTACCCCCTAGACGTTTCAGGCGGAATACGCGTTGGTGTATTTACCGATAAAATGCAAACGAATGTGGATGGCGGGGGGGGTTTTGTCCCCTCGATGCACTATATCACCGGCACCATCTTACATACAGGCTCTTATATTTTACGGGGGGCCCCGGGCGGCTTCGGCACCGCCGGAGCAGACGCAGGCCTCTTGATTGTTTCAGCTTCTGGCCCATGCGCCACGGGCATTGATGTTTCGGGGTCCATTACAGCATCCTGCGGAATCTCTGCTAGTTTTTTCCAGGGTGATGGATCACAATTAGCAAATCTTCCAGGCGGTGGGGCTTCTGCGGGCAGCGATACTCAAATCCAATATAGCATCGGCGGCGGAAACTTTGGAGCCAATTCTAATCTTACATATGAATACGGAGCAACTCCAAACTTCCTCTCTTTAACCGGTACGTTGCTGCACACTGGTTCTTACGAATTAAGCGGCGGATTAAAGATATTATCAAGTAGCATGGGTGAATACCCCGCCAACGGCTGCGCCTTCGACCAACTAAATGGTGGCCATAAATTACCTTATATAGAACTTCTAAACGACGGCTTCGGCCCCACCAATAATTATTATACGGCTTCTTTAGATTATTATTATATGGTTCTGAAAGATAATACTGGCAATCCGGCCCCAACCGGGATTCGAGTGGCGTTGCCTGACGCGGCCTCCGCAGGTGCGGGTAGGACTTTGGTCATTAAAAGAGGGATGGATACTGCCAATGTGGCTGGGTGCGCTGGCCCCGCATTGTGTTCGGACTTGGTTTATCATCCTCAATCTCACAATTACCTCGATTTGAGCCAAGACGATAAGCCCCTCAACGGCTCATTTGAGTCTGTTACGGTAATGTCGGATGGCAACGACGGGTGGTGGACAGTATAAAATGGAACACAAAGGAGAAACAGTTTAAATGTCATACAAATCGGTATCCGGAGCTGTATATAAGCTAGGCCCTACCCATTGGTCGAATGCCACTACCGCGTCAGTTGCATTCATCAATCCTGATTTGGGATCTTATCTTTTCAATAGTGAGGTGGGGGCAAGTTCCTCCTTCACTATTTCCGGCAGCGTACAAATTACTGGCTCCGCCGCCGGGGGGGGGCCTGATGGTACCCTATTTACGATTGAAGCAGGCGGATCCGGACGCGACGTCGACGGCAAAGTCGCTTTACACGTCCAAGCTAGCGGCGGCTTTGGCCGAGTTGGAATTGGTAAATCGAGCCCTAAAGTTGAATTGGATGTGGGATACGACAGCGTAAGCGATCCCAATAATTTCGCTCCGGACAGCGGCGGCGGCGAAGTGGTATTTTTTGCATCTTCATCGCACCCGACCCTCACCGCAGGTGCTCTCTATTATATGAACGATACTAGCAGTTGGCAAAGCGCCTCGGCCCATTCAACAGGCTCCGGCGCAGATCGCTTGCTTGCTATCTCCTTGGGAACTTCTCCTCAAGACCATGGGATGCTAATTCGAGGCTGGTTTAACGCCACTACTTTCTTTACAGGCGCATTTAGCTCAGGTGCAGCCGTCTACATTCACTCAGGAACAGCCGGTTACATGAACGGCTCGCCACCCACGGGAGAGAGTAGTTATTCCCGTATTGTCGGCTACGGCAGTGCCAATAGCAACTTAATTTATTTCAATCCTAGTTCAAACTGGATTGAACTCACCGGAAGTTAATCGTGGCTCTAGGATCTTCTAAGCCAGTCTGTTATTATCAATTCGAAAACAATGCATATGATGATTCTCTTGCTGGTAATATGATGGACGGTACCGTCGCGACAGGCGCTTCTTTTTCAACTCTTC
>Ga0080013_1000266_pt1 | contig 73953 bp, 63 predicted proteins | sample ETNvirenome_6_85_FD_69236 | JGI IMG/M metagenome (GOLD analysis project Ga0080013, IMG submission 69236) | Marine viral communities from the Pacific Ocean - ETNP_6_85 (SPADES assembly) (version 2) | ecosystem: Environmental > Aquatic > Marine > Oceanic | place: Pacific Ocean | collected 2013-06-19
AAGAGATGTTGTATCTATTGTGACTGTGCCCGATAGCGAGTGCGAGTTCACAGACCTCAGCGCTAACGTGGGATATAAATATATCGAGTTGGCTCAGCATTATGGCAAAGATGGAATTGATATTTGTAGTGACTGGGAATTGTGGCTCTCCAACAGCACTTTTTTGACCGGACCTGTAGATTATCTCGAATTAAACTACACACCAATCCCCAATAGTATTAAAGTATACATTGATAGGTTCGAGACCGATCAATGGGAATACGAAGAAAAAACCAACACGGTTCGGTTTATTCGGACACCCGCAGAGGGATCTTTAGTTGAAGTTGCCTATATAAAGGCTATGGAGGAAGAATGAGCAATAAAGCAAAACATCGCAAATTTAGACGCCGGCGAAAAGTCGGCTCCAAGCGCAGACAGAATCGGCGCAAAGTCCGCGGCAAGAAGAAGTAGGATCAACTTATGAGTAAAGAAAAACCGACCGTCATGGTTTCGGGCGGCTTTGATCCCGTCCACGTAGGTCACATTCGTATGATTCGCGAAGCTGCAGAATATGGAGACGTTATTGTCATTGCCAATTCAGATGATTGGTTATATCGCAAAAAAGGATTCAATTTCATGGATTTTTCAGCAAGGTACGAAATCCTCGATGCCATTAAAGGTGTCAAGTTGGTTGATTCAGTTGATGATTCGGACGGCACAGTTTGCAAAGCTATTCGGCACCATCGACCCACATATTTTGCTAATGGTGGCGATAGAAGAAGAGACAATACACCCGAGGTTATGTTGTGCAAAGAACTTGGAGTTGAGTTGTTGTGGGATATCGGAGGCTCTGAAAAATTCCCTAGTGCGCCCACTGCTTCCAGCCGGCGCGAAGTCAAAGTCCCCCCAAATAGAATCAAAACAAAACATTCCGAAAGATAGAAATTTTATTGACAAAGCTAAGCGAACATGTTAAGATAATGACATCTTGATTGCAGCAACAAAGGAGCAAAAATGCAATACTATCCACAACATTATTTTGGATTTGCCGTTGATGGCGATATAGCCGAAAGGTTAAAGCTCAATGAAGCGTTTGATACGTACGAAATGAGTTACGATGAGGACGCCTTCTTTGACGGATTTGAAGATAAATATGGTATCGAACCCTATAAATTTACCGATACAACATATGAGCGCGGCGGATACGTGCAGGGATTAAGCGGATTTGACTGGGATAAAGTTTATGTCTGTTTTGACCCCACACAGACTGGCGATGATAAGTGGCAAAAGATGATAGATTCATTGAATGAGGTAGATGTTGATATTGAAGAAGGTCATTGGTCTGAATTGGGTTAGCTGGCGCCGCTCGAAGGCAATCGAAACCAGCTTAATGGGGTGAGGCGCTCCAGGCATGCGCACCGGGTTGTTACCCCGACCGTTGCTGGTTCGAGTCCAGCCGCCCCAGCCATCTCTGCGGGTGTAGCTCAGTGGGAGAGCCCCACGTTGCCAACGTGGCTGTCGTGAGTTCGAATCTCATCACCCGCTCCATTATTTATGAAGTACGAAGTCGGCGATATTGTGTTTGTCGAATCATTTGCGGGACCAAAAGTGTGGGTTAAATTAAAAAAACGCATTTTGAAACCTAAAGACTTCTGGGGCGCAGATGGCTGGGATGCGCAATTAATATATAAGAAAGATATTGACAATCTGCGTAAGAACGGTGTGCCATATAAAAAAGATGACAAACCCGTTGTATTTGTGTTCGATTGGCAGATGATCAAGAAGAAACGTTAATATGACTATTTATAAACAACAAGAGCTATAATGGCGCCAAAGAAAAACTATGTGTTAGATACCAGCGTATATTTAACAGATTCTGAAGCAATTTTTAAATTTAATAACCACGATGTCTTTATTCCTCTTAAGGTATTAGAGGAAATAGACAATCACAAGAAACGCCAAGATTCAGTTGGCGTTAACGCAAGACAAACTATTCGCAACTTAGATGAATTGAGATTGAAAGGTAGTCTCCAGAAAGGGGTGAGAATAGAAAAAGGCAAAGGACTATTAAGAGTCATGTCGTATGAATGTCTTAAGAGTTCAGTATTCCCACCAGATCTAGACATGAGAATACCCGATCACGTTATAATTGCCACAGCAAAGGCAATCCAGGGGCAATATCCGGATCGAAAAATAATTGTTGTCTCGCGGGACATTAACATGCGTGTTATCTGTGATTCTGTGGGCGTTCCATCTGAGACATATGACACAGAGAGCGTGGTAACATCTTCCGAGGAACTTTACACCGGCTTTAGTCAACATTTAGTAGATGATCAGCTTATTGACAGATTTTATAATGGCGATGATATCTATATTGATGGCGACGAAGTAAAAGAATTCTGGAGTCCGAACCAATACTTAATGCTGGTATCAAACGCAAATGAAAAAAAGACAGCTCTGGCCAGATTCGAAAGCTATTTTCAGCCATTAAAAAAAGTAACTCACGACAAGTTACCGGATTGGAATATTAATTCCAGGAACAAAGAACAAGCATTCGCCATCGATATGTTGATGGATCCAAAAATCAAAATAGTTACTTTGGTTGGCCGTGCAGGATCCGGAAAAACTCTATGTGCTATAGCTGCTGGATTACAACAAACTATTGGTTTAAGAGGAAATCCTTATTCACGTTTGATTGTATCAAGACCGGTCGAACCAATGGGAAAGGATATCGGATTTCTTCCCGGTACCTTAGAAGAAAAAATGCTCCCATGGCTGATGCCTATACAGGATAATTTACAATACCTTTTGGGTGATGATAAAAATGCACTTCAAATGTACGTAGAAAAAGGAAAAATAGAGATTGAAGCCCTTACATATATCCGCGGCCGCTCGATAGCAAACGCATTTATTATCATCGACGAATCACAAAATTTGACCGTACATGAGGTTAAGACCATTATTACCCGGATCGGCGAAGGGACCAAAATAGTTTTGACAGGCGACATTGAACAAATTGATAATGCCTATATCAACGAAACGTCTAACGGGTTAGCCCACGCGGTAGAAAAATTTAAAGAATTCCCAATTGCAGGACATGTAACTTTTCGAAAAGGAGAGAGGTCCGAATTAGCAACGTTGGCATCAAAAGTATTATAATTTATTTGAATATTTTATAACAATATGTTATATTAATAAAAAGGAGAAATCATGAGCGATACAGAAAAAACAATTTCTGAAGAAGAATTACACACGAACCCTTATTTATCATTGCCGGTAGAGAAGGATTCTGAACTTAAACAATATTTAGTAGAATATGTGGGCGAAAAGTTAAACGAAGAAGAAGTAACCGTTCACATGGTTGCAGAAGTGTTGGCAGTAGAATTCGCAGAATTCACATATGCTTTTGCAGAAGAGAATTTTTTACGTGGATATCAATTAGGAATAGATGATGCTTATAGATCACTTACAAGAACGCCAGAAGAAACTGCAGCAGAAGAATAAAGATTTTTATACTCCAGGCGGCCTGCAAGTATATTTTAAAGAACCGTTATCTGATGACAAAATAGATCTTGAACAGGTGATTGGTAGATTTGAAAACATGCTTCCATCGCACTTGAGAGATGAAATAGAAATGATAATAGTTGGATGGTTTGATGAATTCGAAAGCCGTTCAATTAATGCATTTTATGATTCTGGGACACTTTTTGTTTCTAACATCCAGAACGATGAGTTAGATATTTTTGATGACATTGTGCATGAAACGGCTCACTCGATAGAAGCAGCTTATGGGTATGAGATATATGGCGATAAAAAAATTGAAAAAGAGTTTTTGAGAAAAAGAAAGTATCTTTACGATCTTTTGTGGTCTGCCGGATACAAGCTACCATTAACCATATTCATGGATACAGAATATAATGAAGAATTTGATATGTTTCTCTATGAGAAAATCGGATATGAGAAACTATCGCAGATTGTCCATGGTCTTTTCACGTCAGCATATGCGCCGACTTCGCTGAGAGAATATTTCGCGACAGGATTCACAGAATTTTATATAAACGATGATCATCAATACTTACAAAAAATTTCCCCCGCGCTATATCAAAAAATTATATTGCTTCAAAAACAAGAAACCCTTGACAACCGCCCTTAAGGTGGTTATAATATAGATATATACGGAAAATAATGTCACACATATCACACTCAGAGCTAAAAGATTGGAAATTTTGTGCTTTTTACCACAAGCTGACCCGCGTTGATAAACTAGACGGATTTAAGGGTAATGCATACACCGCCTTTGGAACGGCAGTGCATGCAGTCTGCGAAAAGAAACTACTTAAAGAAGATGTTGATGACGAGCAGTACTTTTTGGATACTTTTAGTAAGTGCATATCTGATCTGCCTGATGACGTCGAGGTGGATAGCGGACTTGTTGATCAAATGGTGGGACAAGGAAAGCGAATAATTCCAGAAATCGAAGATGCATTAGATGATTATTTCGAAGAATTTGAAGTTCTTGCGGTTGAGATGCCTCTTATGGAACCAATTGAAGGCGAAGAGGATTATAAGTTTAAAGGCTTTATCGACGCCATCGTTTCAACACCTGATGGGAAAATTCACATTTTTGATTGGAAAACATGTTCATGGGGTTGGGATGCTAAGAAGAAAAATGACAAAATGATTACATATCAACTCACGCTATACAAAAATTATTTTTGTCAGAAAATGAATGTGGATCCCAAGAACGTTGAAACACATTTCGCACTACTTAAAAGAACAACGAAAAAAAATCATGTTGAATTTTTTAGAGTTACGAGTGGTCCTAAAAAAACACAAAATGCTCTTAAACTTTTGGACACGGCGTTGTACAATATTAAAAATAAGCGATACATTAAGAACCGGCTATCGTGCACCGGTGGGTATGGCTGCAAATTTTATAAGACAGAACACTGTCCTTGAGGAATAAATGAAAAAGAAAAAGATATTAGTATTATCCGATCACCCTTTATCCCCGTCTGGAGTGGGTACCCAGACAAAATATATGATTGAGGCACTCTTGAAGACAGGCAGATATCAATTTATTTGCTTGGGGGGTGCCATAACTCATCATGATTATTCACCACAAAAAATTTCCCCACATGAAGATGACTGGATTGTTTATCCAGTTGATGGATATGGAAATCATGAAACAATAAGATCGGTTTTACAAAAAGAAAAACCAGATATGTTGTGGTTTATGACCGATCCTCGTTTTTATGGATGGTTATGGGAGATCGAAAATGAAGTTAGGGTCAATGTTCCGATGGTTTATTACCATGTATGGGACAATCACCCGGCGCCATTCTTTAATGCGCCGTACTATCGTTCGACAGACGAGGTAATTTGCATTTCTAAAGTTACTCATGAAATTTTAAAAGCCGCTGCCCCCGATGTATCAAGTCAGTACTTGCCACATGCAGTTAATTATAGCGTTTTTCACCCGTATAAGTCCGCAGAAGAAAAGGAAAAGGTGCAAATAGTAAAGGAAAGAATTCTTGGAGCCACCCAGAATTTAAAAAATCCCAATAAGAAGATATTTTTCTGGAATAATAGAAACGCAAGAAGAAAGCAGCCCGGCACTCTTGTTTGGTGGTTTAAGGAATTTTTAGATGAGGTTGGTCACGATAAGGCAATCTTAATGATGCATACCGATCCGCGAGATCCCCACGGACAAGATCTGCCACACCTGATAGAACATCTTAACATTAGTGATGGTCAAGTGCTTCTCTCAACTGAAAAAGTAAGCCCCGAAGAGTTGGCTAATTTGTATAATGTTTGTGATTTTACAATAAACATAAGTGATGCAGAAGGTTTCGGCCTATCAACATTGGAATCTCTTTCTTGTGGCACTCCGATTATTGTGAATATGACTGGAGGCCTTCAAGAACAAGTAACAAATGGCAAAGATTGGTTCGGCTGGGGAATTCAGCCATCTTCTAAGGCTGTTATCGGCTCACTGCAGGTGCCCTATATCTATGAAGATAGAATAAACCAAAAGGATTTTATTAATGTATTGAAGAAAGCCTTAAACACTAGCCCAAAGGCATATAAGAAAATGTCAGATGGCGGCCGAAAGCACGTTATTGAAAATTATAATTTTGAAGATTATGAAAAGAATTGGATTCGCATAATGGATGAGATAATAGAAAAGCACGGCTCCTGGGAAACTCGAAGAGGTTATAAGCGCTGGCATTTAATGGAGGTTGCATGAAAAAGAAAGTATTATTTAAAGCTCCGCTCCTGACGCGCTCTGGTTATGGAGAACAATCCAGATTTGCCCTCCGGGCCCTCCGAAGCCGCGACGATCTCTTCGACATCTTTATACAACCCCTACAGTGGGGCGCGACATCCTGGATAAACACTAGCGACGAAGAAAGAAGGTGGATTGACCTGACTATCGAAAAGACAATAGCATATATTCAGCACGGCGGTCAATTTGATATCTCTTTTCAAGTTACGATTCCAAACGAATGGGAGCAAATTGCGCCCGTCAATATTGGATATACTGCCGGCATAGAAACGACGAGGGTGGCCCATCAGTGGATCGAAAAAGGCAATGTGATGAACAATATCGTTGTTGTTTCGAACCATTCCAAAAACAATTATGAGAAGACTGTTTATCAAGGGGTAGTTGAAGAAACGGGCCAACAAATAGAGTTAAAATTACAAACCCCGATTGAAGTTGTCAATTATCCAGCCAAGAAGTTTGATGATTTGCCTGATTTAGATATTGACTTTAAGCATGACATAAATTTTATATCAATTGCTCAATTTGGGCCGCGTAAGAATTTACCAAATACTATAAAGTGGTTTGTAGAGGAATTTCACGATGATGAAGTCGGCTTTGTAGTAAAAACAAATCTCGCCAAGAACTGCTATATGGATAGATTAAATGTACAAAATCAATTAAGAGCAATGCTGAGTGCGTACGCGGATAGAAAATGCAGTGTATATCTTCTTCACGGAGATATGGAAGATGATGAAATTCATTCTCTTTATGCGCACGAAAAGATATCCGCTTTGATTAGTTTAGCTCATGGCGAAGGCTTCGGACTGCCGATATTTGAAGCAACTTATAGCGGCCTTCCGGTTATTTGTAATGGATGGTCTGGTCAGTGTGACTTTGTGTTCGACGAGAACAACAAAGAAGGATTTTATAATGTTGCTTTCGATTTGAGCCCTGTACAAGAGAACGTTGTTTGGGATGGTGTGCTTATAAAAGAGTCCATGTGGGCTTATTCCCGAGAACACGCAGCCAAAGAACAAATGCGCAATTGTTATAACGATATAAGAGAACAAAAAGAAGATAGCATCGCATTGAACGCATGCAAATTCGCAGAATATACGCAAGAGCGTTTTGCTCAAGAAAAGCAATACGAAAAGATGGTTAATGTATTGATGCCGTATGTCGAAACTGAAGAAGAAGGCGAATGGCGCGATATTCTAGATCAAGTTGTGGAGTATGATTAGCAAAGTAATCTTTATCTCTGATTTTTTTATTAATGAAATCATGGGTGGTGCGGAATTTTGTAATGATGCTTTAATGAATTCGTTAAAGCACAAATTTATATTTGAGTGTCATAAATCTGAGACCGTAACGCCTGAATTTGTTTATACACATAGAGATTGTTTTTTCATTGTTGCCAATTTCTTTTTACTAAAGGAAGAATGTAAAGAAGCGCTCAAATCCACAACATATGTTATATTTGAGCATGACCATAAATATATTAAATCGAACAACCCGGCGCTCTACAAGAACTTTCTAGCGCCCGAAAGCCAGATTCAAAACAAAGCATTTTATAAAAATGCACTAGCTGTTATATGCCAAAGCAACAAGCATTCCAAAGTTGTACAAAAGAACTTGTTACTTAAAAATGTGGTTAATTCCGCCGGCAATATCTGGACTGACGAACAATTGGCGATTCTAGAGAAAAACCTAGATGTCGAAAAGACCATTGAATTTGCAGTCTTGAATTCACAAAACAGAAACAAAGGCATGCCGGCAGCAATAGAATTTTGTAATAAAAACAATCTTCCATTTGAGTATTTAAACGCGGCCCCATTTGAGAAATATATAGAAAATTTGTCAAAAGTGAAACATTTGGTATTCCTGCCACAATGGTTGGAATCTTATAGCCGTTTGGCGATTGAAGCCAGAATACTTGGATGTAAATTGGTTACCAATACCCTGCTCGGCGCCGCTAGCGAGGAATATTTCAAATTAAGAGAAAAAGAGCTTCTTGAACACATCAAGAAGAACAACACAAGAATCATCAACAGATGGATAAAACTCATAGAAGAGAAAAAGGTTGATTATATTGAATCAGTTCAAATACCAAAAATTACCATTTTTTGTCCCCTTTATAAAGGTGAAAAATATATAAAAAATTATCTCAAAGATCTAAAAAATCAAACAATTTTTGACAAATGTGAATTGATAATTATTAATGCAAATTCGCCCGAAAATGAAGAAAAACACATATTAGAATTTATGAAAGAAAATAAAAATGTTGTATATAAGAAATTAGATTATCGCGCAACGGTAATGGAAACAGAAAATATGGCTTTAAAAATGGCCACCGGCGAATTTTTCTTGCAAGCATGCGTCGACGACACACACAGCACGGAGTTTGTTGAAGTTTTGGCCAAACACCTGTTATTTTCAGAAGATATTGATTTAGTATATGCTGATTGCCTCCAGACAACGAAGCCCCTAGAAACATTTGATAACAATTCATCCAACGGGACGCTTTATAAACACTCTCGGAATTCATTTTCCGAAGAAAACATGATTAAATGCTTACCAGGCCCAATGCCAATGTGGCGAGTTAAAGCTCATGAAAAGTGTGGTTATTTTAATGAAAAAATGGCTCACGCTGGAGACTGGGAAATGTTCTTGAGAATGGTTCAAGCCGGCTCAAAATTTAAAAAAGTTGACAAACCTCTAGGATTATATTATTATAATTCTGATGGTCTTTCGACAAGTGTGGAACACACAAAAGAAAGAGGCAAGGAAGAGGCAGAAGTTTTCTTCAAATATAAAAACATATTTGGAGATCAAAACTATAAAAGATATGAACATTATTTTAAGCAGTTTACTGAGGTATAAATGAGCGAACGAAAATATTTACCAACATTGTCGGAATTAATCGACAGGTTATCAATTGCACAACTGAAGGAAGTATTCATTGTTGAACATAAAGATGAGTATGCGCAAGAAATTTGCGATATTTTACATGACATCGATTTGACATTAGGGGAAGATGATGTTATAATGAATGCATCAGCCATTCGTGCGATTGTTGTATTATCACAAATGAACTTGCACATTTGGCACAATGAAACAAATTATCGCAAGGGGATCAAAGATGGAAATAATCTTGAATTGACCCACGGCCTAAATGGTATTCGCAATACCGCCAAGAATAAAATTCAAGAATTGGCCGGCGGCAGAAAAGATTATAAAATAGATTGTCTAGCGGCAGATTTCAAAGATTGGGAGATTAGTTGGGATGAATGAAACAATGACATTTGGCGAGTATTACCAGTATTATCTTACTCTTCATCAGAACAAATGGACTCGACGCTTGCATGTCTTAGGGCAAATAGCAACAGTAACATTTATTAGTTATGCTATTTCTTCTGGCATCTGGCTACTTTTGTTGGCCGCCCCTTTCGTGGTTTACCCCTTTGCGTGGTGTGGTCATTTTATATTTGAAAAGAACACCCCCGCTGCATTTTCGCGTCCCATTTGGGCGAAAGCATGTGATTGGGTAATGCTCAAAGACATTGTCACAGGAAAAATTGAATTATGAATATTTTGGTAACAGGTGGTGCTGGATATATTGGTAGTGAGTTGATTGGATATTTGCTTAATGATGACCACACCGTTGTAGCCTATGATAATCTAATGTATGATCCGACATCTCTTTTAAGATACACTTGTCATCCTAATTTTACTTTTGTAAATGGAGACGTTCGCAATATAGATCTTCTCGCAAAATATACCACCAAAGCTGATATCATCATACCGCTCGCAGCATTGGTGGGCTTTCCTCTTTGCGACAAGGATGTCCGAGGGGCACATGAAATTAATCACAAAGTTAATTACTGGATCGCAGCAAACAAATCAGCCGACCAGCGCGTTATCTATCCATGCACAAATTCAGGCTATGGCGTAAGTATCGATGGCTCTGTTTGCACAGAAGAATCCCCACTAAACCCTATATCTTTGTATGGAAGAACCAAGGTTGCAGCAGAAAATGAATACAAAAGAGTGGACAATCACGTAACTTTCAGACTAGCAACTGTTTTTGGTCCAAGTTCGCGCATGCGCACAGACCTATTGGTTAATAACTTTGTGCTGAAAACACTCCGCGAAAGAATATTGGTGTTATATGAATGTGAATTTATGAGAAATTACGGACACTTACACGATGTTTGTCGCGCATTTAAATATGTAATCGATAATTGGGATACGTGCAAGAATCAAACATACAATATGGGTAATGATGCGCTCAACATGAACAAGCTTCAACTAGCGCAAAAGATCCAAGAGCACTTACCTCTAGAAATTATTAAAGCAGAATTTACTTCCGATCCCGACACGCGTGATTATATTGTAAGCAGTCAGAAGTTTTATGACAAAGGATTTGACTGCAAGTATGACTTAGATGACGGCATTAAACAGCTAGTGACCGCCTATAATATCATCGAATCTCCGTGGTACGCAAATTATTAAGAAATTATGAGACAGCTAGATATACTTTTTGTGCACCCAAGTGCCAAAGAACCAAGATATTTGGTATACCAAGAACTTGAAAAGGAAGATGCAGCCATCGAACCTCCTATTTGGGCGGCAATGCTGGCGAATCACTGTCGTTCTAGAGGTTTTGGAAGTGCCATATTAGATTGCGAAGCAGAGAGGTTATTTATTGCAGAAGCCGCACAACAGGCTGTTGATGCGAACGCGAGAGTTATATGTATCGTGGTCTACGGTCAACAACCAAGCGCGTCAACTCAGAACATGGAGGGAGCTACTAAGCTCGCAGACGAGATTAAAAAGATATCGCCGAACTCTAAGATCTTATTTGTCGGCCCTCACATATCGGCGTTGCCGAAAGAGGTATTAAATAATCACGACTCTATCGATATGATCTGTCAGAATGAGGGTGTATATGCGATAAGCAACCTTCTGTTTGTGTCAAATTTAAATGACGAAAATGAACTACAGAAGGTTAAGGGCCTGGGATTCCGTGGTCACGATGGAGGTGTTATCTTGAATGAGCCGGAAAGAATCGTCCCGCGCCCATTGCTCGAAGTAGATTTACCGGGGATGGCCTGGGATTTGCTGCCGGATTTGTCAAAATATAGAACTGCTGGCTGGCACTCCTGGCCAAACAAAACATCTAAATCGCCTTTCGCAGCAATCTACACAAGTTTGGGTTGCCCGTATCAGTGCTCCTTCTGTATGATTAACATTATTAACAGGACGAAACTCGGTGATCATATTGCTAGCGCCGATAGTAATATTTTTAGATATTGGAAGCCAGAATTTATGATTAAACAGTTCGACTATATTGCTGAAGCTGGCATTAAAAATGTTAAGATAGCAGATGAGTTGTTTGTTTTGAACCCGCGCCACTTTCTTAAGATTTGTGATATGATCATTGAGAGAGACTATGGGTTCAATATCTGGTGTTATTCTAGAATCGACAGCTGTAAGCCTCAATATCTCGACAAGATGAAGGATGCTGGTATTAATTGGATTGGTCTGGGAATTGAGAATCCCAATCAAGTTTTGAGAAAAGAAATTCATAAAGGGGGCTTCAAAGAGGTTCGTATTCTTGACATAATAAAGATGGTACAAGATGCAGGAATTGGCGTTGGCGCTAACTATATTTTTGGACTCCCGATGGACACAGAACAAAGCATCAAAGAAACAATGGACTTTGCAATGGAAAACATGACTGAAATGGTCAACTTATATTGTGCCATGGCCTACCCGGGCTCACCGCTGCACTTGCAAGCCCGCCAGAATGATTGGAAGCTTCCCGACACATATGCAGGATATAGCCAACATTCATATCACACCGAGCCGCTAGCTACCGGCGTGTTAACAGCGCAGCAATTATTAAAATTTAGAGATGAAGCATTCGACAGGTATCATTCAAATCCAGCATATTTGAACATGTTGGGGAATAAATATGGCCCCGAAGCTTCTGAGAATGTAAGAAATACACTTAAGATTAAACTTAAAAGAAAATTACTAGGTGATTAACAAGGAGGAAAAATGAAAGCATTAATTATTACATACGCAGGATTTCAAGATCATGAAGTGATATACCCGTATCACAGCTTGAAAGAAAATAACTTTGAAGTAACTGTCGTAGCTAATCAATTGGGAAGGTTTTACGGCATTCTTGGATGTCACATGGTTTGTGACGTGTTAACAACTGACTTTAATGACAAGGAAGCTAGGCAAGAATATCTTGACTATGATTTGTTAGTTGTGCCCGGTGGTGTCAAAGCCTTAGAAAAACTTAGACTTGAAAAGGGTGTAGTAGAGTTTGTGAGAGAGTGGAATGCACTAGATAAGACAATCTTTTCCTTATGCAATGGCGCACAATTATTGATCACTGCAGATGTGATTGAAGGAAAAACTGTATCAGGTTATTATGCTATTGAAGCAGATATCAATAACGCCGGCGCAACGTATCATCGTGGACCTGTTGTTGTCGATAGTAACATTGTTTCTTCTCCTCACTATGACTTTATGGGTGAGTGGATGCGTACCGGATATGAAGTCTTAGCGCGAAGAGGCAAATGAGTCACGAAAACAACAATGAGTTATGAAGATGTAATAGTAAAGAAGCCCTGGGGAGAAGAGTACCTAATATACCAAAATAAGAATTTAGGCATATGGTACCTTCATATCGAGAAAAATCAAAAAACCTCCATGCATTGTCACCCAAAAAAGAATACCGGATTGGTTGTTTTGGATGGCACTGCCGAGGTTTCTTTCTTGAAGAATAAAATTCCCCTCAAAGGCGTCGATAAGATTATGATATTCCGTGGAAGATTTCATTCTACAAAAGCTTTGTCCCCTGGCGGCGCACACATTATCGAAGTCGAGGCGCCTCAAGACAAGCATGATCTGGTAAGATTGCATGATGAGTACGGCCGCGAAGGAAAGCCATATGAAGGCAAAAACAAAGAAATGCCCAAAACGGAAGATTGTCTGTGGATCGAGGATCCAGAAAAGAACTCACACAACCTATATGAGTTTAATAACTGCAAGATAAAGATAGAAAGCATTACAGAGAAGGCATGTATCCTCGATCGGTCTTACGAAGAATCTTTGGTTGTATTAGACGGCGGCTTAATATCCAAAGAAGGAGATTACATAGTTCAACCCGGCGATGTTATTGCCGGCCACACTCTCAACGAGATAGGGCCCCTGTTTGATATTACCGCAGAGATTATAGTACTCTCAATTAACAGAGGTTAAGTTGACTGATAAACACGAAAAATTCATCTTTGATTTAGATAGGACGGTTTGGGATACATACGACGTCACTGGCCGGCCCATATGGGCAAAGCAACTTATAGAACCACTTCGTGTTGAAGATGAGCGAATTGTTGACGATGTTGGTTCTTATTGTGTTTTGAAGAAAGGCATCAAAGAATTTATAACATTTTTAGCCGATCAAAATAAGAGATTGGGTTATCTTTCGATTGGGGCCTTGTACGGTATTTCTGATGAACAACAACCTTCTTTAAAGATCTTGCAATTGTTTGGTTTATATGATATGTTTAATTATAAAAAAATTTTGGTCTATAAAACTGAACCAAAAAGCAATTATCTAAAAGAAATGGGCGCCTGTGTTTTTTTTGACGATGATGAAAAGCACCTAATGGCCGCAGCATCTTTGGAGAGTGTTGTGGGGATTGATAGCAAAGAAATAACAGATTGGAGCATGCTAAAATGAGCAATAGAGAATTTAGATTAAACGTGTTCAAGAGAGCTTCGTTGTGCAGAAACTTTGAAAACGAAGTATTCCGAAGGCTAGAGAGCAAGGATATTCAATTTCCAACTTATATGTCTGCCGGCCAAGAATATATCTCAGCAACTCTGTCGGAAATATTAAAAGACTACAAGCCCATGATATTCGGTCAACACCGCGCCCATTCAACATATTTGTCGTATGGCGGCGATATCGTGAAACTGATCGATGAGCTTTTAGGGAGAGAAACAGGCTGTGCGTTTGGAATGGGTGGATCCGCATCCATTCAGAGTCAAGAGCTTGGCATGTATGGGCACGACGGCCTCATGGGATCCCAAGTGCCAATCGCAGTCGGTGCTTGTTATTCGACACGTAAGCCGACAATAGCTATAATGGGCGATGCATCCGCAGAAGAAGATTATGTTATGGGCGCGCTAGGTTGGGCTTCCACAAAGAAACTTCCAATATTGTTTGTTGTGGAGGACAACAATCTATCAATTTTGACCGAGAAAAAGATTAGAAGAAATTGGGAAATGGACGACGTTGCAAAAGCATTCAAGATGAGAGCCCACAATATCAGTGACGATCCTCTAGACATCCTGGCTCATTCTGAAGGTATATTTGAAGGACCGCTTTTGCTAAATATAAATACGCATCGACTATACTGGCATGCTGGCGCCGGCATCGACAATGAAGACGAATTTGATCGATATAAAACTGAAATGAGAATTATCGGCCCTGAAGCTCAAGAAATCCACAAAAAAACAGAAACTATGGTTAAGGAATTATGGCAAAAACAGTTAGAGATACAATAAAGTCAGTAGTGCACCATCACCTCACAGAGAGAGATGGGCTAGCATTTGGTCAATGTTTGACAGCTGTTGGATGGGTTGGTGGCACATTGCCGGAACTTTATGAAGAAGATGGGATGGTTGAACTTTCAATGGCTGATGTAGCCGGCGGCGGCATTGTCGTGGGAGCCGGCTTGATGGGGCGCCGCCCAATGTATATTATTAGATATCAGGGATTCAATTGGTACAATTCTCCCATTGTGGCAAATTATGCATGCAAGTCAAAAGAAATATGGAAGAACCCTTGTCCAGTCTTCATAAGAAGTATTGCGATGGAAGGTTCTATTGGGCCTGTCGCAGGGTCATCGCACCATGCGCTGTATCATCGCATGCCGGGAATTAAAATAGTCTCGCCGATGACACCAAAAGAGTATATTTCGATCTATAACCATTTCATGGAACACGACGATGTAATGTATGTATCTGAACATAGGGGAAGCTATGGAAACACCGAAGAACTAGAAGATATTATCTATGAAAATTCAGATATAGTTTTGTTTCCAATATCAATTACTAGATTTGAAGCAATGAAAGCTCATGATATACTGGAAGAGAAGGGGTACAAAGTTAGTGTCATTCATCAGCTTTGGCTTAAACCCTTTGTTCTGAAAGAAACTTGGGAGGAAATATTAAAAAATTCCAAACATGGTGGTATAGTGTTAGATGACGATTACGAAGATGGCGTAAGCAAGTCGCTAGCTCACAAGATGATGCTATCGACAAGCAAAGAAGTATATACGCTTGGCTTGGAAGACAGAACAGCAGGATTCCACAGCAAAGTTGACAACCTTCCACCATCAGCAGAAAGAATCGTTGATTATATTTTAGAAATTATGGAGAACAATAAGTGAGCTTAAAAGAGAGAGTAGAGGCGTTCGACTATTTGAGCGAAAGATTCGAAAACACAAGAGGTTCTATCATCACTGGGGGGCGAGCGCCTATTCTATTTTCCAGATGGTGCAAACGATATGGTCGACAGCGAAGGTGGCTTTAAACACCCGACAAACTTACAAATATTGGATTTAGAAAAGTGACAAAATTAACAAAACAAGATTTAATCGATTTCGAAACAGAAATTGCAGTATGTTTCGATGATGCTGTGATTCGAGCCCCTGTACACTTATACAACGGGAACGAAGAAAAAATGATTGAGGTATTTGAAAAACACAAAATATCTGACGAAGACTGGGTGCTATGTTCATGGAGAAGTCATTACCAGTGTCTTCTCAAGGGAGTACCCCCAGAGGAGCTTAAATCTGCAATCTTGAGAGGGCGGTCGATATCTCTGTGCTTTAAGAAGTATAGAGTATTTTCTTCTGGAATTGTGACCGGCGTTCTCCCTATTGCTGTTGGCATTGCGCTTGATATCAAGAGACGTGGTGGCAAGAATAAGGTGTATTGTTTCATGGGCGAGATGACATCTGAAACCGGAAGCGCACACGAGTGCATCAAATATGCAAGAAATCACGAATTGCCAATTCATTTTGTAATCGAAGACAATGGCAAGTCAGTGTGCACGGATACTAGAGCAACTTGGAATCAAGAGAAGTTAACGTATGAAGGTGTCAACGATGAATATGTCACATATTATAAATATGAATTAAATAAATACCCACACGCTGGAGCAGGAAAGAGAGTGCAGTTTTGAGCTTGAGAGATACAACGATTATATACTCATATCCACGTAGTGGATTACACATGCTGTGCCAAGGGCTCTATATTCTGGCCGGCCAAGATGTGACGTTGCCATATAAGGATATTTGGACATCCAGCAACATGCCGTCTTATGATCATTATTTCTTGCGTTCTGTTTCCGAGGTTCAGAAATATAAAAGACATATTCTTCTGTTGAGAGATCCGTATTCACATCATCAAGCAACTCGCCCCATCGACCACGCTGGCCCATTCCCCGGCGGCCATGAAGGATTTACATTACCAAATAATGACCCCGCGTCCGGTAGTGCTAGATATGTCCATCAAATAAAAAAATTTGACTTATTAGAATTGCCGAAAAGAGTGGTATATTATGAGGAACTTATAAAAGATAAAAAAGAGTTATTAGAAGTTGCAGATTTTGTAGGAATCAATTATAATTTAGAGAAGATAGATTTTGATCTTATCAGTCAGAAATCAAAGAACCTATATCTCTCCAGTGGCCACCGCTCCGCACTTAGAAAGCAACCACCGTTCCCGCGCCTCGAACGAACCAAAACGATGGAAAATATAAGGTCGAAAATACAAAATGATGAAATTTATAACAGATATCTTAAAAGATATGAAAGAGGATAATACATAATGGGAAAATATTTTGATGAATTAAAGAGAGCAATGGATTATCTAGGAGAACAGCCAAATACGCTTTTCCTCGGCCAAGCTGTAGCCTACAAGGGTACCGCAATGACAAATACACTGAGTGGTGTCCCGCGGGAGAAATTGTTGGAAATGCCGGTAAACGAAGAGATGCAAATGGGAATTACAAATGGACTGGCAGTTGCCGGAACGATACCGATTAGCATATATCCGCGCTGGAACTTCCTCATGTTGGCAGTCAATCAGTTAGTTAATCACCTTGATAGAATGAAGGAGTTCTCTCACGGAGAGTATATTCCGAAAGCGATTATCAGAACAGGCATTGGTTCAGTTAGGCCGTTAAACCCCCAAGTTCAGCATACAGGCGACTTTACACAGGTTTTCAGAGGCATGCTGAGGAATATAGAGGTTATCCGGTGTGAAGAGCCTGAAGACATCTTCCCGGCCTATTGTCGTGCATATAACAGAAACGATGGGAAAAGCACCTTAATCGTTGAGTATGGGGATTATTATGGAGAAAAATAACCCAAAAGTCTTGTTTGTTACTGAAAAATGGTGTGATGCTGACCCAAATAAGGGAATAACTAACAACTATCACAACCTATTTAAGACATTTAACAATGTATTTCCAGAATCAAAATTCAATATTATACATCTAGATGAATATACCGCGATAAAAAAGAAGCATATTGATACCTTTTTGCCTACTTTGGTGGACAGAGTAGAGCCAGATGTTGTAGTTTTCTCGCTTTTAGGAAAATCAAATCTTAATCCAACCGATGTTAGTTACACTCACATAAAAGAAAAAGGCGCCAAAACAGTTTTTATGTGGCCAGATGTCTTTGATGGGTGGGGAATTCCACAAATAGAAGAATTAAACCAGAAAGAATTTGCAGATCTTCACGTATGTTGGGGATCCGAAAAGAACACAAAAAAAGAATACGACAACCTTATATGGCTTTGGGCTCCCCAAGACGAGAAGATGTACTATCCAGCAGCTGAAGATGAAAAAACGATTGATGTAAGTTTCTTGGGGAGTCCTCGCTATTTCGAAAGACAGAGATATCTGACTCACTTGCTAACCAATGGTGTCCAGGTACACATCGGCGGCGGCCAAAGGGAAGAGGGTCTACCAGCAGCGAAGTATGCAGAGTTAATGAGGCAGAGCAAGATCAGCTTAAATTTCCCCGAAGGGCCCGAAGGTAATGACCAATGTAAAGGTCGCGTATGGGAAGTTTTAGCAACAAAATCGCTTCTTTTGGAAAGAAAGAATGATGCAATAAGAAACTTTCTCACGCCTGGTGAACATTATGTTGAATTTGAAAATGAACAAGACTTGGTAGAAAAGATTAAGTATTATCTGGACAACGAAGAAGAAAGATGTTATATTGCTAATAACGGTCACTCTGTTTATAAAGAGAAGTACAATGCAATCGTCTTTTGGGATACGATTATGGAGAATCTGTCATGAGTTACAAATATGATGTTTCGGTTTTAATGCCGGCAATTAGAACACACCAATGGCTAATGATGTACGGAAGCTTGTTCAATGCTTGCAAGGAACACAGCTGGGAATTGGTGCTCGTAAGTCCGTTTGACTTACCACCAGAGATGACACACTTTGATAACGTTAAGCTTATTAAAGATTATGGTGCCCCCACACGCGCCGCGCAAATCGGCGCCTTACAGTGCGAAGGCGAGTATATGTATCACTGCGTAGATGACGCCATCTTCCTACCAGATGCTATCGATAATGCTGTAAGGTTTTTGAGAGAAAATGGAAACAGGAAAGATGTTGTAAATATGCGGTACCGCGAAGGTGCCATGTATGCTGGCCAGACATTGCCCACGGGATTTTGGACCGCACACTTTCACGATGAATTAAGATTAGCTGGAATACCACGCGAATATAAGATATCGCTACACCACTTCATGCGCATGGATTACTTTAAGGAGTTGGGGGGCTGGGATTGTCAATATGAATATATTAACCACCCTCTTCACGATCTCATGTTTAGGGTCCAAGCAGATGGAGGTCGCCTGTATGACTCCCCAACAGATGCAACCACATGCAATCACTACGTAAACAAATCGGTCGACCATGCGCCAATATTTGACGCGCAGACATATGGCGATAAACCTAAGTTTGACGCGGTATATAGAGAGCCTGGAAACCCCGCAGCCAGCAGAATACACATCGATTTGGATAATTGGCAACAGACGCCGCCAATTTGGAAGCGACGGTTTGAGTTCAAGGACGGCAAACTTCCACAAAGCTATAAGGAGCTTGGATATTGATGAACGTAGGTGTTGTTGGAGTAGGGGTAGTAGGCGGCGCCTGCAAATTCGGATTTGAATTGCTTGGCCATAACGTATCAGTACACGACATTGCCCTAGACACAACTCTTACAGATGTAATGGACACAGAAGTTGTATACATTTGTGTTCCAACTCCCCGAGCAGATGACGGCTCTTGCGACACTAGCATCGTGCGGGAAGTAATATTAGAATTGAAAGAGCGTGGTTATGAGGGAATTGTCGCAATCAAATCAACTGTTGTGCCGGGAACAACAGAGACTCTTAGGGAAGAAACCGGCCTTAATGTTTGTTTTGTTCCAGAATTCTTAAGAGAAAGATGTGCAATTACAGATTTTACGGAGAATCATGATGTTTGTATTATTGGTTGTAGCGATGATGAGACGTACAAACTCATCAAAGAGTGCCATGGATCACTACCAGAAAAGTTTGTCAGATTGACACATGCTGAAGCGGAGTTTTGTAAGTATTTCAACAATGTATACAATGCAATGTTGATTATTTTTGCCAATAGCTTCTATGAAGCGTGTAAAATTAGTGGAGTAAATTATACCAATGTTAAGAATGCAGTTGTTAATCGTAAACATATTCACGGAAACTACCTTGAATGTAATGATAATTTCAGAGGTTTTGGTGGCATGTGTTTACCTAAAGATGTATCCGCTATGGCTAAATTGATGGAGAGCACAAATGTTGATTTCTTCGAAGATCTTTTGGATGAAAACGGCAAATATAGAGTGACCGTCTTCGAGGGGATGCGCAAGTGATATCGAACAGGCATGGATTTATATTTCTTCACGCTCCAAAGACTGGTGGTACATCAGTATCACACTCTATAATTAAAGATACTCTTGGCGAGTGCGACGTGAGGTATGAAGCCGACGGTGAGGGAATTAGTTCTATCTATCCTAATCAAAAGGACTTTCCTTGGTGGAGTGTCTGGATTGAAGAGCAGGCAAAATTTGAAGAGTACAACACCGCATTGTGGTCACAACACTACCAAAAAACTGACAAAACCACACCCAGCGCAGTTCCGCTGGTTAACACTGATGTAACAGTGGCCTTTTCGAGAGATTCTACAATTAACAACGTGGGCCATGGTAACATTAAACACTTACCGAAGTGGATATGGTCGGCGCTGTTGTCCGATCGGCGCCTCCAGCATTACGGAAGTTTTTTAGACTCATATACTTACGTGGCGACCTGCAGGAACCCCTACACGCGAGAATTTTCATGGTTTCTATATGAAAATAAAACATTTTTAAAAGAGTTAGAAAGCACTCTCAAATCGGCCGGAAAAGAAAATTCTTATATTGCCAGCAAGATAAGAGAAGCATGGTCTCTGTGGGCCCATAATAGACTTGCTAGCGATGAGTTGAGTCAAGCAAATCACTCTGTTCTTCTGTCCACGAATGAGCCTGATATTCATAATCCCACCAACTTTATTAGACTTGAAAATATTGAACAAGATTATAACAAATTGTGTCAATTTCTCGGAATGGAAAGAAGAACAAAAACCATCCCACACGCTCTAAACAACAAAAAAAGATGGGCTGAATATCTACCAGAAAATATCATAGAATGGTATGATGACAGGATTTTGTTTTTGATCCACAAGAATCGATCCGACGATTTTAAATATCTTCCATATAAGAAGGGAGAGGTATAGTGAAAAAAGTTTTAATCACAGGCAGTCAGGGTTTTATAGGCTCATATCTATGTGCCGAGTTTTTGGATAAAGGATATCAAGTTGTTGGCATTGACAACTTTTCAAAATATGGTCCAATCACACGCCCGCACGACAACCACCCTAATTTTGAATTCATCGAGATGGACGCTATTAATTTGGATCCCCGTCGAAATTGGCGGCATCCATCGTTAACCGATGTAGATTACATTATTGCTGCAGCAGCTATGATCGGCGGCATCACTTATTTTCACAAATATGCTTATGATTTGCTCGCAACAAACGAGCGTATTCTTGCATCAACATTTGATTTGGCCATAGAACTTAACAAAAATCACAATTTAAAGCGCATTATTGTGCTCTCTAGCAGCATGGTATTCGAGAACACAGATGTTTATCCAACGCCCGAGAGCGAGATTAAGACGTGCGCACCACCATTGAGCACCTACGGCTTTCAAAAATTGGCTGTCGAGTACTTCTGTAAGGGCGCCTATGAACAATACGGATTGCCTTACACAATTATTCGACCCTTTAATTGTGTTGGCGTTGGAGAAGAAGACGCGATTGGGGAACACGAAGTCAAATCTGGCAACATTAAACTAATGATGAGTCATGTCCTTCCTGATATTATCAATAAGATTTTGAAAGGACAAGATCCTTTACATATTCTCGGCACTGGTGAGCAAGTACGTTGTTATACAAACGGAAGAGATATTGCAAGAGGCATTCGAATGTGCTTAGAGAGCGATAAGGCAGAGAACGAGGATTTCAACATATCTACACCAGTCGCAACTTCTGTGTTAGAATTAGGAAAAATAGTGTGGAACGCGCTTAATCCGGGTAAGGAGTTTAGAACGGTTTCAGATCCTGCATATGAATACGATGTTCAGAAGAGGATCCCCGATGTTTCTAAAGCAGAAGAATTACTGGGCTTTAAGGCAAAAGGCACTTTAGAGGAATCCGTTCACGAAGTGATAGATTATATGAGGAAAAAGCAATGAAACCAGAACTTTCAATAATTTTACCAAGCATCCGGCCCGGAAGGTTAGAAGCAGTCTATGATTCTATATTAAAATCCACAACCAGAAATTTTGAAATTATAATTGTAAGCCCATATCCGCTACCTTCTGCGCTAGAAAAATACAAAAATATTAAATATATGAGAGATTTTGGTTCGCCTGTCCGAGCCCACAATATTGGCTTGTTGATGTGTGAGGCGCCCATCATAACTTGGATGGCTGATGATGGTTTAATGATTCCCGATGCCATCGACGCACACATGGATCTTTTAGAGAGCATGGGCTCCGATGAAAAAAATGTAGTGGTGGCAAAGTATTATGAAGGAGAAATTGGTTCGGAAGAAAGAGAAACACTTCAGCCTGATGCATATTTTAGAATTGCTAATACGCCCGCTTTTTCGCCCTTCTTTCCATCGGAATGGTGGCTCTTTAATATCGCCTATCTTCATAGAAAGTTTGCATATGTATTGGGGGGATGGGATTGCTTATATGAGGGCACTTGGGTTGCCCATACTGATATGGCCATTAGGGCACAAGCCGTGGGAGCCGTGGTTGCCATGGCAAAAGAACCTCAAGCACTAACAGATCATATGCCAGGCTCCACAGGTGATCATAAGCCGATTTATGAATGTCAAACCTTTCATGATGAGCCACGCATACAACAAAAATATCGTCGACCAGATTGGAGAAAAGTTAACAATATGACATTAAAAATTATGAATTGGAAAGATGCCCCACAAGTTTGGGAAAGGAGATTTAAAAATGAGTAAAGAATACGCATATGATATATCGATATGCATGCCGGCACATAGAACACGGCTATGGCAGGGTTTGTACGAGAGCGCGCTAAGATCCGTTGGTAGATACAAGTGGCAAATGATTTTGGTTGGCCCCACGGAGCCCGATTCGTATTTTTCAGACAAGAGAAATTTTAAGTTTGTTAAAGATTTTGGAACCCCAGCCCGCTGTGCACAAATGGCGACAACACTAGCAGAAGGTGAATATATGATGTGGGGCTCAGATGACGGATTCTTTGTAGAAAATGCAATTAAAGAATGCATCGATTTGCACAAAACGCTCAAAACAGAAGATGTTGTATGCGTACGATACTCTGAAGGTGAAAATCATTCTGGCAAGATGCCTCCCGATAATTATTGGAAGGCCTGGACTCATCCCGATCAGAGATTGCCAGGGATCCCGGAAGATTATGTATGTGTGCCAGTGGGGATGTACAAAACAAGATTCTTTAGATGGCTAGGTGGTTGGGACTGTAGATTTGAACACTTAAACATGTGTTGCCACGATTTGGCCTTTCGTGCCCAGCGCAAGGGGGGTCAAGTTCATCTTTCGCCAGGTTTAGTGATGAATTGCGACTGGAACCCCGGCCGCGGCGATCATATACCCGTACAGCAAGCATATCATGCAAATGATGCTCCGTTGTTTACTAGCATTTATGCAACGGATCAATCAGATAGAATTCAAATTCCATATTTTAATTGGATGGATAGCCCCCCGGTGTGGGTAAGGAGATTTGGAAATGGCTAAGAAAACCATTCTCGTTACCGGTGGCAATGGCCTTGTTGGTTCTGCATTGAAGAGCCTGCAAGAGCAATATTCACAATATAATTTTATATTCTCGGGCCACCAAGAACATGATTTGACCTATGAATATGATGTTAGAAGACTCTTCGAACAGACAAAACCAGATTATGTTATTCATACAGCAGCGAGAGTCGGCGGCATCGGTAGAAATCTTTCCACACCCGCTCAACAATATTATGATAATATTCTTATGAATGCTTTCGTTATTCATTATGCTCACTTAAGCGGCGTAGAAAAACTTTTGGCATTTTCATCTGTTTGTGCATTCCCTTCCGGAGCCGAAAGCCTTCATGAAGATATCCTGCATGACGGAGAACCATATCCCGCGCACTATTCTTATGCATATTCAAAGAGAATGGTAGATGTACAGATTAAGGCTTACAAGCAACAACACGGTGTAAATTATTGTTCTGTTATTCCTGGTAATATTTTTGGAGAGAATGACAATTTTAATTTAGAAGACGGGCACGTTGTGCCTTCTTTGGTTCACAAGTGTCACAAAGCAAAACAAGATGGCACCCCCCTACAAGTATGGGGAGATGGAACCCCATATCGTGAGTTTTTATATGCAAAAGACGTTGCCAAGGCATGTGTAAAACTATTAGAACTTGAAGGCGAACTCCCTCGAAGAGTAATTGTTTCCGGAGAAGCAGAGACACAAATCAAGGATCTTGTTAAATTGATTTGCAATGCGTTTGATTACCATAACGTTGAATGGCTGACCGACAAGCCCAATGGACAACTAAGAAGGCCAACCAACAAGGACATCTTCACAGAAACTCTTCCCGATTTTAAATATACCGATCTTAAAACAGCCATGAATAACACAGTTGCTTGGTTTGAGAAAAATTATCCCAATGTGAGAGTATGAAAAAAGCGTTAATCACAGGAATCAATGGCCAAGATGGCTCATACTTAGCAGAATTTTTATTGGAAAAAGGCTACGAAGTACACGGAATTGTTAAAAGAAATTCAATCCCGGAGAACCAAACTGCCAGAATTCAACATATCTATAAAGAAGTAAAAAATAACATATATCATGCCGATATGTGTGATATGTCGTCGCTTCTTTCTGTTATAAATAACGTAAAACCAGCGGAGATTTACAACCTAGCCGCACAGAGCCATGTCAGAATTAGTTTTAATCAGCCAATTTATACGTTAAATTCTATTGGAACAGGCACTTTGAATTTACTCGAAGTAGTTCGTCTAACTGATTGTAATTCCAAGATATATCAAGCAAGCAGTTCCGAGATGTTTGGTAATTCTATAGATGCCGATGGATTTCAGCGGGAAACGACCCCGATGAACCCAGTAAGCCCATACGCCTGCGCCAAGTTATTGGCCTATAGTATAGTAAGATGCTACAGAGAATCATATGGCATGTTTGCTTCCAACGGTATTTTGTTCAATCATGAATCTCCACGCCGCGGCGGCAACTTTGTTACCAACAAAGTTGCTATTGGCGCCGTTAAAATTAAGAAAGGCCTTCAAGATAAACTTGTATTAGGCAATTTGGATAGCACGCGTGACTGGGGCCACGCCAAAGATTATGTTAAAATCATGTGGCAAATTTTACAATTAGATGAGCCGGACGATTATGTGTGCGCCACCGGTGTTTCTCGCTCGGTAAGAGAACTGTGCGAATATACTTTTGGACAGCTGGGCATGGACTATCGAGATTATGTTGTGCAAGATCCAAAATTCTTTAGGCCAACTGAACTAAACGATCTCAAAGGAGATACTACAAAGTTAAAAAAAGTCGTTGATTTAAAATTTGAGTATAATTTTGATACAATGATTGATGAAATGATATCTTACTGGGTGGAAAGGATTTAAAATGGTAAAATTGAATTTAGGATGCGGTGATCGAAAAATGCACGACTTTATTAATGTCGATGCACGAAAAGAAGTCAACCCGGATGTGGTATGCGATGTAACCAAAATTCATGAAAAATTTGAAAACGTTGATTTGATTTATGCATGCCATGTTCTAGAGCACTTCCCAAATAAGCCCTTTGTTTATCAGCCAAGAACATGGAAAGATGTATTAAAAAGCTGGCACAAAGCACTGATTCCGGGAGGCACTCTGAGAGTAGCGGTGCCAGACATAAAGGCCGTATGTGAACATTATCTTTCCAGCGGAGACTTAAGAGTGTTACATGCATTATTATATGGCGGACAAAAATATGACTTTGATTTTCACTATCATGGATGGTCATTCGAAACCTTAAGAGAAGATCTTATGGGCGTCGGATTTACAGACGTGAGACTGTATGATTGGAAGGAAACAGAACACTTTTATATTGACGATTATAGTCAATCTTATCTACCACACATGGACAAGGTTAACGGTAAGCTAATGAGTCTAAACGTACAAGCAACAAAAAAGGAGCAAGAAGATGGAGATTAAATATCCCTTAGCAAAAGAAACAATTAATGATGAAGACGTTAATGCGCTTTGCGATTGGCTGAAAAGCTATCCGCGCTTAACCAAAGGACAATTAACATGGCAAGTAGAAGATGATTGGGCTGGGTTTATTGGCACTGAATACGCAGTATTTAATAACTCGGGTTCATCAGCCAACCTACTTATGGTTGCTGCAGCAGTCCAGTGCGGCCGCATCCCGAACAAAAAGATTGTAGTACCATCAGTTGGGTGGGTTACAACAGTAGCACCAGCCATTCAACTTGGCCTCACACCGATAATGTGTGGTGCCGACCCTGATACATATGGTCTAAATTTGGACCAATTAGAAGAGATTTGCGAGCGAGAACGCCCAGACGCAGTCATCTTCGTTCAAGTGTTGGGCGTACCACACCATAAAGAGCGCCTGCTGGCTCTTAAAGAGAAGTACGGGTTCACCCTCCTTGAGGACGCCTGCGCGGCCCTAGGGGCATCCTACGCCGATGGAGACATGGTTGGGACAGTAGGTGAGATGTCAACATTCTCGTTCTATTTTGGCCACCAACTCTCTACGATTGAAGGTGGAATGGTCAATACTGATGATAAAGAATTATATGATATGCTTTTGATGCTTCGAAGCCATGGTTGGGCAAAGGATCTAGATAAAGAAACCCACGAGAAGATGATGGCAGAACATGGAATTGATGATTTTCATTCGCCATTCACGTTCTTCATTCCTGGCTATAACTTAAGATCCACAGATTTACAAGCATTCCTTGGTATTCGCCAAGTTAAGAAGGCAAAATGGGCAGCAAAATGTAGAACCGAAAACCATCGGCTATATGCTGAGAAGCTAGAGGGTGTTGTTGAGTTTCAGCGCTGGGGCGACAACGTGCCAGTATCAATTTCTTTTGGCGCTCTCGCAGATAGTACGGAACATCGCAAAGAAATTGTGATGAGATTGGTGGAACATGGAATCGAGACAAGAATCTTTAGCGCCGGCAATTTGGGACGCCATCCGTTTTGGACGAATTTGTATCCAGAGTTTGAAGACGAAGTGAGCGATAATATTCACTCTAGAGGATTCTTTTTGCCAAACTATCCAGAACTAACAGAAGAAGAGATTGGGCTTATTTGTAGTATAGTTAGAGACACTCAATGAGTCGTCTGCTGGTTATAGGAGAAAGTTGTGTTGACGTATTTTCATATGGCGAATGCGACCGTCTATGCCCAGCAGCGCCTGTTCCTGTGTTTAGGGCGACAGAGACAAAGAAACATTTAAAAAAAGAAAGCGGCGGAATGGCCATGAACGTATATGCCAACATGCTGTCTTTGGGGGCCAACGCTGAAATTTATACCAACGATACTTGGAAAGAAATCTCAAAAACAAGATATGTGGATTATAGAACAAATTACATCATTTTGCGCCTCGACGCGAATGAGCATCTTTATGGGAGGTGCAATTTAGAAGAGATTGATTTCACAAATTATGATGCTGCAGTTATCTCTGACTATGATAAAGGATTTGTTACAAAAGAAGACATCGAATACATCTCCAGCCACATACCCATTACTTTTTTAGATACAAAAAAAATCATAGGCCCTTGGGCCAATAATGTTTCTTATATCAAAATCAACAACAACGAATTTGAAAGAACAAAATACAAAATTAGTAACGAATTAACGAACAAAATAATCGTAACACTAGGGCCCGACGGTTGTCGATATAATGATTTAGTTTACCCGGTCCCAGAAGTAGAGATCCGGGACACCTCCGGCGCCGGCGATACATTCATGGCCGCTTTGGCAATTGAATATATGCATAGCGGCAATATAGTTAAAGCTATAAAATTTGCCAATAATTGTGCTACAAAAACCGTTCAAAAAAAGGGGGTCACCACAATATGAGATTTATAGACACCACGGACCAGAAGAAAGACATAGAAATTCGCACCGGTGCTTCTGCAATTATATCAAACGAAGAGAACGAGATCCTTTTAGAAAAGAGAAAAGATTGTAATTTGTGGGGAATCCCCGGCGGGCGATTGGAACCAGGCGAAAGCATTGTAGATGCCTGTACGCGAGAATTTTTGGAAGAGACCGGCCTGAAGATAGATATAGTAGGGTTAGTCGGAATTTATACGGGCCCGAAAAAAGGATTCCTCCTCAGAGAATATCCGGATGCTTTAGTACAGGTGATCGATATAGTTTTGAGAGGAGAAAGAGTTTCAGGAGAATTAATTGTTAGTGATGAAAGCTATGAATTACATTATTTTTCACAAAACGATCTCCCTGCGATGGTGCCGAACACCGAGGTCATATTAAAGAATTATTTTGAAAACACGGTAGGGATTGTATGATAAAAGTTGTTTGGACAAATGGTTGTTTTGATATATTACACCGCGGCCACCTGGAGATGCTTGAATATGCGAAATCATTAGGAGATTATGTTATTGTTGGGATCGATTCTGATGAAAAGGTTGCCAAAGACAAGGGCGCCTCAAGGCCATTTAATAATGTTGAAGACCGGAAATTTGCACTAAAGTCATTGAAGTATGTGGACGAAGTGGTCGTATTTGATTCGGCCGATAAATTAGAAGTTATTATAAGAAGTATTTCTCCTCATGTAATGGTGATTGGATCTGACTGGAAAAATAAACTTGTTATTGGCGCTGAATATTGCGGAGTACTAGAATTTTTTGATCGCGTAGGAGACTATTCGACAACTAATATATTAGAATATTCTAAAAAAATATTGGAGTTTAAGAAATGACATATGTATTTGATATCGATGGAACATTATGTACAAAGGCTGTTGATTTTGATTATGAGGTCTCGGAGCCAATCAGAGAAAGAATAAACGTTGTTAATGAGCTATATGAAGCAGGAAACACCATAATAATGCAAACCGCGCGCGGTATGGGAAGGCATGCCAACAATCCCCAAAAGGCAATTCAAGAATTTTACGCCATGACCACAGAGCAACTTGAAAAATGGGGAGTTAAATACCACGCGTTGTTTTTAGGCAAACCAGCAGGCGATATTTATATTGACGACAAAGGAATAAGAGATGAAGACTTCTTTAGAAATGAATTTCGTCCCTAAAGGGTGGGGATTTGAAAAATGGATTGTAAATTGCGACGAATATTGCGGCAAATTACTTTATTTTGTGAAAGGAAAAATGTGCTCATGGCACTACCATAAGTTAAAAGACGAGGTATTTTATATACAATCAGGCAAAATGCTGGTAAAATATTCAGATAACGATGATATTGGGACCGCCAAAGAAATAGTTTTAGGAAAAGGAGACAATTTCCATGTATACCGCGGCCTACGTCACAGAATGATAGCCTTAGAAGACACAGAGCTTTTTGAGTTTTCAACACAACATTTTGATAGCGATAGCTATAGAATACAAAAAGGAGATTAAATTTAAAATGAATAAAAATCAGAACGAAGTGAAACAGAAATTTTCTAACCAAGCTTTAGGTGCGATTATGATGGCTCTTCAGGAGTCACTTTTAAATCAATTAGATATTGTTCCGATTCTTCAGGGCTTTGAACTTGAAGAAACAGAAGATGGATTAATTGTATTAAATCCGCCAACTGTTAGAGTAACTGATTCGAGTGCAATCACTGAAAAAGATTTATTGAACATGGTAAAGTGATGCCACGATATCAATATAAGTGTGAAGATTGTGAAAATACAATAATGGTTATTCATCGACTTGATGAAATTTATGAAGATTGTGAATCGTGCGAAAGCACTGGCTCAATGAATAGGTTAATATCAAGCGCACTTATAAAAACAAAAAGCAAGAATAACCAATCACACAAAATTGGCGATTTAACGAAAAAATTTATTGAAGCCAATAAAGATATATTAAAACAACAAAAAAAGGAAACAAAGGATAAAGCACGTGAGTCGTCTTGAAATTATATTAGCGGTTTTTTTAACATTTTCGATCATCTTTAATGTTGGTTTATTCCTTTATACGAGAGCGGCACTAATAAGGTTGCTTTCGGTGTCAGAAGAATTAGGGGATTTGCAGGAAATGGTAAATTCTTTCGCACGACATTTAAAAGATGTTTATGAAATGGATATGTTTTATGGTGATGAAACGTTACATTCTCTTTTGATGCATGCGATATCGTTCAATGAACAACTTGAAACTTTTGAACATATTTATACGCTGACAGCCGTTGAAGACCAAGAAGGAAATTTGATAGATGATAGTGAAGAAGAAGCCCCAACCCGTGAAGAGGCGTAAAAAAAATCATTATTTTACAAAAGAACACGAAAATGCAATAGTACAATATGCTAAAACTAATTGTATCAAAGAAAGAACAGATTTATACGTAAACTGGATTCAGCCGGCGTTTAACGAAATGGTTGATAAAATAGTATTCACGTACAAATTCACAGACTTGCCAAATATAGGTTATTTGCGCGACGAATGTAAAATATGGTTGATGACAATACTGGATAAGTTTGATCCCGCAAAAGGATCAAAGGCTTTTTCCTATTTTTCTGTAATTACAAAAAATTGGTTTATCCACAAAGTTAAAAAGCAACAAAAAAGAAACAGAAAAGAGGTTGATTATGGAACGATATCCAAGCGTTATGAAGAAGAATTCCTTTCGACTACGGAGTCTTATGTAACCAATCGAGAAGAAGAGGAATTTTGGAAGCTATTTTATGGCGAACTAAAATCGTGGGACACAACCCAGATGAAAGAAAATGACATAAAAGTTTATAAAGCGATTAACATCCTTTTTGAATCAAAAGAAGACATTGAAATTTTTAACAAGAAAGCTATTTACTTATACTTGCGTGAAATCACGGGCCTGAACACCAAACAGATTGTGAATTCATTAAAAAAGTTTAGAAAAAAATATTCTACTTTTAAGCAAGATTGGGATAAAGGCGAACTGTGACAAATAAAAATTTAGAAGAGTTAATGGAAGAAGCCTTGGCGAATATTCGAAGCGACAGGAAGGTTGCACGCGAATTTTTAAATGATATCGCTAATCAATTAGCCAATGATTCGGAGCAAATAAAATATTTAAGTCCAGTAGCAGCCAAACACATTGAAACCCTACAAAGATCTAATGAGCAATTAGTAAAATTAATAAACATTCGACAGAAAAAGAATGTTCAAGGAGTCGACTTTTCAGAAGAAGACAAGAACAACCTATTTGATATAATACAAGGAACTGTCGCAGATGGCTAAAACTTTTTTCGATGCACGTGATTTCTTCGCTGACCCACAGGCCTCTTTTCAATTATGGTTACAATCGGCGAAAGAAGTCGTAAAATTTAATACTCTTGAAAACCCAGGTTATCGGAAGGCGATTGCAATAACGCCGATGAAGCGACTTAGTAACGCAGAAGCTTCCGGATTGGGCCTCACACTGCCGGACTCTAGCTCCAGAATCCAGGCATATTCCTATGTAGCTAGGCTTGATTATGATTGGTGTGAGCATTGGTTTCTTCCGGATCCGTGCAATCCGCGCACTAGTGCGAATACCGGCGCCGACATTCAATCATCTCACATAAATATAGTAGGACAAGTTGACGGTCAGACCACGGTCATTATCAATCCAGGCGATGTTTGTGAAATTGACATGGAAAAAGGCACTTTTTTGAATAATCTTCAAAAAGGCCGCCACAGCGCCCTAGCCCAACGAGGCGCGCGCGCCATGCGACATTTCCAGTGTCCAGGAGAAGGCGTTGCAGGAAATATTGGCCTCCTTCCGCCATATGGCGGCGGTACCGCATCAAAACTTCAACTCGACTACTACGGAGCATTAAGCTTCGCCGCGCTTACCCACGGTATACCTGTAACTGTAAAATCATGGACACGCAGTGCTGAAGGGCAGTATGATGCGATGGCAAACCTGTCCCCCGGCGATCTCGCCAAGTACGGCATGCCCACCCTCGCAGCTAAAATCACAGCCGGCGACAAAGACGCCGCGGTTGCTATAATCAAAGCCTATGTCAAAGACGGCGGTCAGGGCTTTCCTCACGTGACCGGCAGAGCGTTGGATATAAAGACCGGGAATCTCAGCGATGCGGATGTTGGGACTTTGATACAACGGGCAATTGATATCAACGGCTCAGTTCTGTTAGAGCCGAGGACAACCAATTGTTGGAACATACAAGGCCACCAAGGAACCGCACAGTCCGGCCATTATGGCAAAAACGCCAAACGCAACGATACGCGCGGCTCGGGCAAATGCTATAATGAACACCTCCATATAACGATCCCGGCAGATTGGAAGGCTCCCGGCTCCGTATGATATGGATAAGACAAATTATTGAGTGAAATATGGGAAAAAAGAAAAAAGTATATATTGCCCCAAAACATGCAGACCAAGAATCATTATATGATAAATTAAGGGCGGTCCGCGAGCGTTCAATTCCTCCGGCTCACGAAAGTCATTCTTTGGAAGGCGACGAGCAGGGCCTCAGCCGCCAGGCCCAAGCCCGGGCTGAAACTGCCGAGCGGGATGCGGGATCCTACGCTCCCGGAGCCACCGAAGAGTTTACCTTTACAGAAGTATGGTTAGAGACCGATGGTGAAGGAAACACCACTATCGGCGGCCCGTTGGGGGAACAACCACCAGAATTAACAGACCCCGTTCCTCCGCCCAATCAAGCCGGTAGTTCACCGGTAGAGGGTTATGTTCAAGCAGTTCCAACTGACACCGGAGTATATCATACCCCTGTGCCAGAAGTTGATCTAAGCTTTAAGATCGCCCCCAATGAATATATGATCCGCCATGGTGGTTCGTATATTGTGTTGGGAACAGATCGCCCCGGCTCCGTTATGGGAGGCAAGGGAGCCAAAGGATATCAAAATGCAAATATGATCGATCTTTGTGTAGGAAGGATGGCATCAGCCCGCGGAACAAAAGGACCAGCCGCAGGTACCCATGTCGACAATAGCGCCCCCGCCGATGCCGCACGTATTTATATAAGCCAATTAACTGATATTGATGTCAATTTTGGATTAGCCGAGGGCATTTCTGGAGTTGCCGTCGACGGATCTGGGATTGGAGTAAAAGCCGATGACGTCAGAATAATCGGGAAAAGAAGCGTTAAAATTGTCACTGGAAAGCAGCAGGCTGTTCGTGGCGCCGGCCCACGCGGAGAACCGACATCATTAGGCTTTGCCATGCACCAGCCCGCCCCCACAATTGAATTGATTGCTGGAAACCACACAGAAGAAAGAGTTGTATGGGGTGGGATATACAACCCAATAGAAAGGATTAACACGCTGCAGCGCGCCTGTTTGGGATCGAACACTAGAGATGGGCTAGCAGAACTCAACGACATTGTAGGAGAACTTTGGAGCGCTGTATTTAATCTGACATTGTATCAAACCGGATTTAATTCGATTGTTGGTATTGATCCGTGGCGCCCTTGGGTCGCCGCCGCATCGCCGACGACTGTGATGGGGCTGCTTGGATTTGTTCTGGATAGCCTATGGCATACAAAAATAAATGCAATCTTATGGGAGTTAAATTATCTAACTCCATATGGTTACAAGTTTATTTGTAGTACAAATGTAAAAATAACTTAATTATATAATAGGAAACAATAATGGCAAATGAATCAAAATTTCTGAAATGGCAAGATCAAGATAGTGATGGCCTTATAGATGTTTGCGATGACATAATTGAAGAAGAAGCAGATATATGTTTAAATTGCTCTCCAAACCCAACAGCAATAAACCCTGATTGGAAAAAGAAAAATATAGATGAACCATTTTTAAACGAAAGGACCTGCGAGTATCAAATAACTGTAGTAACACCGTACACTACAGTAGTTAATGCAGATCTGCTAGCAAACGAATCTGAAAACTCGGCAGAAATCATCGAGTCATTGAATGAAAGATATGAAGAATTTGTCGACGATGCCATTGAGTCAATTTTGGTATTTTACGAAAAGGATGACTCTGGCTCTGCGAGAGAAACAGTAAAGGAGGCGATTGATTATAGAAAGTATTCTTTAGATCCGCGCCCACATTCAAGACTTAAATTGCTATATTCAGTGCCGTTCGATACTATTTTTGAATTAGGGCCAGCAGAGCCAGACGAGGTCGAAGAAGAGGAGCCCGAACCTGGAGAAATGGTTGTAACCTACAACGGAGGCGATGTATCAACAAAGATGATCCGCATCCGTAAAGGTTTAAATCTTTATGCAAGATATTTAAAAGTTTATAGAGCGATTGACGGAGGCAACCTCTTCTTCAAGTCGGGCCCCATGGAAGGCAAGGTATTCAATCTTGAAGATTATGGGGATTCAACATTGTTTACTAACTCTATTATGTCCAATTTGCTCGATAGCTTAGAGTCCTGGTTAAATTCCAAAAACATAAATCTTCCAGGGGTCGGTGGGCTTATATTTAATGCCGAAAAAGTAACAAAATTGGAGATGACATTTAATAATTATAAACTTTTAAAAATGCTGGTTTGGACTGATGAGTGTAGCGAAAAACCGAAAGTTTATAGTGGAAAAAAATTAAAAGGTTTAATCATGCAGCCGTCGTGGAGAGACCCCACCGCGGTAGCATATTTCGTCCAATTATATCAAATGGAGACATCTCTTTCGGCAAGAGTTCAAATGCCGTGGGAAGAATTCATAATAAAATACACATATCCAGAAATATATTCATCGCTTAAAACGGAAGCAGAAGAAGAATCGCGAACCACTATGAGTTGTATTGCGGGCGCACTGGAAGACGAAGCAAAAGAATTAGGTCAAGATATCTTAGATGATGTCTTTGATTTGGGCGATGCAATTGCCTATCAATTTCGCAAGAGTATTTGCCGTGCTGATAGTGATGAGGTACGTGAAGATAAGGTCCAGATTGGTCTCGTTTATGACCCAGAAACAAATACAAGACAAAATATTTTTGCCATGGCCCAAATGCAGGCCCTCAAAGAATTGAATGAAAGCGATCAGATATTTACTCAGATGTGCGCCAGAACATTAGCCAACATATTTCCATTTGGTCCCGCTCAAAAGAAATTAGATCAGATGTATGAGTTTGGTTTCGAAAGAATAAAGGCATGTGGATTGTTTGATCTTCTTCTAGACGCTCTCAAATGTTTAATGGGAGGCCTAACATTTGAAGAAGCCATGGCCAGCATGATCAAAAGCGCCCTCAAGGCGATGTCAATTGAAAATTTTGGAGATCTATTCGTGGGGATCCCGGAAGAAAAACAAATGCAACTTGACGCTCTTGTAAAGAGCAAGCTTGAGTCGGGAGATATTTTTCCACCTGACAGCACCAATCAGCAAATATCAAATATAATGGCGTCTAAGACGTCCTATTCGAAGCCATGGGAAATCCAGGCCGTAATTGATCAGGAGAGGATGAATAGAGTTGAAGGCGCCTATGAGGGTTCGGCCTCTCCGCCGGCTGCATATTCTCAGGAAGCCGCCGGTGCCTCTACGGCAACAAGAAGAACCTTGGCCCAGCAATTTGATATTGCCGGCGCTGCACAAGACGAACTGGATCCAAGCGTTGTAATGGAGGCTTATGTTGCCGCGCTCATAGAGGTTTATAGCGACAACTTTTTGGCGCTTCTTGATGAATTAAATAAATTCCCTGGCGCTCAAATTATTGGTGCTATCATCGCTTCGTTTGACTGTCCTATCCCGCCCCTGTTCAACCCAGATCTCCTTAGTTTTATAAAAGATATTGAATTGCCATTTTGTCGCAACATGGCGGAACTCAGGACACTTAGAATGGAAAACCCTTTTCGCTGGATCCCCAGTATAAAAGACATCCTCAAGAATCTATGGGAAGCAATAAAGCTAGCAGTCGAACAGCTAATAATGTTGATTATCTTAAAATTAATGGTTAAAATATGCGAAATAATTGGTGATGCAATTTGTAAAGCACTGGAAGTCACTGGAAAATTGGCAACTGCCGTCCCTGCGGTAATGCAGGGAAGTACCACATTTAGTGAAGTTGTTCGTGATTCAATTTGCGGTCCCGACGCAGATGGTCAACAAGTGGAAGATACAATAGTAGATTTAATGGCTTCCCTTGGCGCCGGCGCGGCTGCCTTGTCCAATCGTGATCAGGTTTTGCAATTTACTCAAGATTTGTCTGGTGCAACCACAAGATCAGAATTAATGGAGGCGTTCTTAGGAAACCCATCCCAAGATTTAATAGAGATAGGAACTCAATTATTAGAGTTTGAATACCCAGAACTGGCCGCAGCGATGCCAACACCACAATCATTTGGAAGATTTTTAGGAAATTGCGGAAATTTGATGCCCGGCGACTTTAGGCAACAAATGAGAGAAATGTTGGATACGTTGCCAGAGAACGATATGTTGCCAGCGAATCCAACCCTGTGTGCAACGCCAGAACAATTAGAGAACTTCAATGAGCTAAGATGCACCCTTTTAGAAGGGAGAGCCTCGAAAGAACAATGCGAGCAAATGCTAGCAGATAATCGGAACGACATTCTGGACGATCTTGAAACACTGGGAGACGTACTTCAGGGGGGAATTCCAAACTATATAGCCAGCAATATGCCACCCATAATATCACAGCCAGGTTGCGACGACGGTCTTTTCCCGCACATGCCAGAAGAGATGGCCGAGGCTGGCAGCAGCGCTCTCAAAAATGATCTTGAAATGTTAAAAATTGATTTTGCAAAAGACATGCTCGGCAATGGTGGGCTGTTTGCTGGCGATGACGATTGGGGATTTATGAACATGGTTTTATCAGACACAGAAGGAAACCCACTCACCGCGCACTGGAGAAAATCTTTTAACATGAATAGTTATGTTAATTTTGCCACCAACGTTTCAAACGGCGGATCAGCAGCTGCTGGATTTTGGTCATTTGCTCAAGGAAATGCAGGCTTTTCGCAGCAGCATGGACAATTTCCAACGTACGTTGGCTCATGGTTGATGAGACAATTTTTGGTTGCCGGCGAAAGCGAGAACATGCCTCCGGCCACATCTGGCCGAGCAACCGATGGCTCGGATAATATGACGCACGGATTTGCGACAGATTTGGCTGAGAGCATGATATTCGAGTCTAAAAACAATCTATTACCAGCAAAAAATTATTATGTTAGTTTCGACGATTTGAACTTTGACACATTTTTTGGCGGCGGCATTGATTTGTTTATGCTGCCTGATTTTGGTTACAATACGAAACTCGATGCAGATCTCGCCAATGAACAGGTTGTAGTTAAGCGATTACCAAGGAAGGGAGTTTCAGGCGGCGAGGGCGCCGATATCACATTAAAGTATAGAGATAACGCAGCAGGATACAGATCTTTTCCGCGCAACGAGGGTACCCCAACAAATCCACATTATAGTTACGGTTTTAACGTGCAGATGTATTTATCAGATTTGGCGGAGGTCGAAGAAGAATATGAATATAAAGTTCGCGACTACACCCCAGAAGAATTAGAAGAACTTAGTGTGGTCTCGGCAACAGATTTGGGCGTCACTGCGGTCGCCACGCGAGGAACAGGAATATATGCTAGCCGTCCAGATGATAACGCAAGAATTAAAATAGTTGAGTATGTTAATCAAAGGTCGTCAATACCGTCTCCCGAAGCAGAACTCATCACACGAGAACCTTGGATCATAGAGATGATTCCAATACCAGACTGGCTTGGCATGGTGCCGGTTCTTGGTTGGGCGATTGCAGGTCTGTTTGGGCTGATTAATGTAATATTTTCTGGCCTTGCTGCCCTGGCGGGGGCCCTCTTCGTCCCCGAAGAAGAAAAGTCAGTCATCAAAAATAGGCGCTATGAATTTCTAGCGGTTGATGATGCAATGGTGCTGGATGACATGGACCTGTCCAAATATCCAAACTTTGGGGCTTGTTTCGAACAAACCAGAGAACACATACCACAAGTAAGTCTTTTAACCGATATGTTAAACGATTCAGGATATGAGACTTTCGAAGGAAACGTTAAGCCGGTCTATGATGAATTCATGACGTTACTTTTTAAGACATTTTCGAGAGAAATAGGAGAAAATACAACCGGATGGCAGTATGGCGCGAAATATGACAGTCTAACTGCGGAAGATACCGACTATCTAATTCCAGAAGGCCAGCCAGGTGAGGGCATGATGTACAGCGATGCTACGCCCATATATGATGATGAAGATGGCGGTTGGAGAGAAGCCGAGAATGACGACATGTTATTGGGAGTCAGTCGGAATCAATACAGAGTAGGCGAAGCCGATGCTCGCGTAATTTATTTGGATCCAACCCGATACGGGGGGTCACACACGAGCCCGCCTATATATGTGAAGCCAATGCAATATGAGGGATGGCTCGGCCTCGTCGACGTTTTATTCCCTGAATATACCCCATGCAAGCCACATAACACAGATATTGTTGATTTTGGACAAATTCAGGATAGAATTACTGATCTATATTCAAAAATACCGGATGATCCTAGATTAAAATCAGATCCCGATTGTGCAGTTGAAATGCCATATAATAGAATTTTAGATCGTCCCGCAAAAGCTGGTATGGCTGGAGTTATCGAAGCGGCAATAAGAATTTATGCCACTGTGCACTTCTTTAAATCAATTGGAACATTTTCAAAGGTTATGCCGCGGTTCCCCGATAATTGTAGTTCTTTGTACTCACAATATATTGTTGAAGTAATGGAAGAAGGATTTAAAGATGCTCAATCTAGCTTCTGGGAATTTTTCACCCCCTTCAAAGATGAAGAATTTTGGTATGCATTCTTGGAGCAATCGGTTCAGTATTATGCATGGAGAGTAGATGAAGGGGAAATAGAAGCCCCCGATAGTGTTTTAGAGGCATTAAAAAGACTTAACGATGTGCAAGAAAATTACAACTTTCCATGGGATGAAGACTTATGGCATGCTAAGCTTACCGATGAAGCCGGCGAACTTCAAACACTTAAGGGATACAGGGGAGACAAGAATTTAGAAACAGTAAAGGCATCCGAAGAAGACGCAAAATTAGTTCTCAAGGAATTGGTAAATGAACAACTTACATTCATGGGAGAAAAATTAATAACAAATTTGCGAAAACAAGGCTTTCATCCTACGATTTTTGACTTAGACTACTGGCTATTTGCGAATATGTGCGCGGGCGGTGAGGGGCTAAGTTTCGGCAGTCCTGATTTTGTTGAACAAATGGTTGACTTGCCGACAGAAGGCACAGATTGGTATTCTCCAGGCGCTCAATTTAGAATTGCCATAGCAGACGATCCGGAAAGCCTGGGCGTCGGAGAGGAATATGTTGGATATTTTCATGTGCGCGAGAATGAATTAGGTGAAACTGAATATGTAGCCGGCGAGCAACCTTCTGGTGATCCGCAAGATATTTTACGCCCAATTGCGAATTTGATTAAAGTAGGTACAATGCACGACAGCAAGGTTACTGAATCTGATGATGTTGGCGAATATACCAAGACAGAGTCTGTGTGGGCCGGTATCGGAGACATTGCAGATTACACGACCGCAACTACTGGTGATCTGCCCTTCAAACTTGAAAAATATATAAGTATTAATGGCACCAAGTACGACACAATAACAGCTTTAGACGCGATAAAAAGCAATCCCGAAGGTACCTTAATATCAGAAGCCTATCCTGGCGATATGAAAGAAGTAGTGGGGGAGGCACTTGATCCTACGGCCCCTCTACCAGTGGTTGGAATTGAGGGAGAATTGGGTGTTAGATACGGATTACAATTTTACTATAATCATGGTGGCCAGCCAGTGCCAATAACCTCTGTAGAAGTCGACGCTCTCGATCTTCCAGTTGAGGCCATCGCACCACTTGATGCGGACAGTCATTTACTGTTGTGTCTTTTAAAACTCCTTAAGGAAGATCAGAAATTCAAATTAATGGTTAAATATATTTTCCCACTTCCGAAGATAGTCGCAACATTGGCAATTTATAATGATATGGCGTTTGTATCGTCTATTGGAGAAGTTACTGTTGGCTATAAGGACCATATGGCTCAAGTAAAGCTGATGGATACCGAAGATCCCGCGCTGCTGCCCATCGCGAGTATGCGTGCGGTTGCTTCGAAGGGCACAGAATCCGAGGCCAACCAGTTCTTCAGCCACGAGAATGTAAAGAAAAAGCCCGGCGCAATCGGATATGTAATGACAAACCGTGATAGGACAGCTGAAGTACCAAGTCCATGGGATCAGGAGAAGATGATAGAACAGAAAGTTGAGGAATTCGCGGGGTTTGACATTCGCGGAAACGAGGGTTGGCAATCTTATATTGATCGCCAGCCCGGTCTGTTTGGCGGCGCGTTTGTTCTAGAATGGGATAATTGGGATCGAATTTTATTAAGAAATTCTAAGTCTAGAATTAAAAAAATATTTAGAGCATATTATAATGCTAGACATTTTTCGACGGGCGCCGACGAAGGTGCCAAATCGGGGGCCCTATTTATTAAAAATCTCAAAGCAAGAATAGTGCCAAGCCCGGGCGGAGGAATACTTTCTTGGTGGCAGAGAGGCAAACTTAGACCTAATCCATACAACGCTGAAGGTAAACTTTGCGATAAAAGTGATTAATACATAATTATTAAGAGGATTCAAAATGGCTTCATTAGGCGTAGCATTACCAATAACAAGAGATTCGGCCGATGGGTTTACTATGCTTAAGAGCTTTGCTGCGACCATTAAGCAGAATTTTAAAATGCTAGTATTGACTAGTCCTGGCGAACGTGTCATGGAACCAGAGTTCGGTGTTGGCGTACGCAGATTCTTATTTGAGAATTTTAATGACACCACCACCTATAAAATCGAAAGTAGGATAAGAGAGCAAGTAAGACTTTTTATGCCGATTATAAGTATTTCGCAAGTTAATTTCGATTTGAACCAAATTGATCAAAATCTAATGGGAATCACAATTGTTTATACAATTCCAACTGGCGGAGTCTCCGAAACACTACAAATTACTATTTAAAAATGAGGATTTTTAATGGGCTCTGATCAAAAAAAGATAGTTCCTATAAACTATACTAATAGAGAATTCGAAAGCATTAGGCAAGATTTGCTGGAAATAGCAGAAAGATTCTACCCAGAATCATTCCAAGACTTCAGCGAAGCGTCCTTTGGCTCGTTGATGGTTGATTCGGTGGCATATATTGCCGATCAGCTATCCTTCTATATGGATTATAATATAAACGAATCCTTCCTAGACACAGCATATCAATACAATAATGTGCTGCGCATAGGTCGGGCCATGGGGTATAAGTTTACTGGGCGCCCTTCAACATATGGATCCGTAGGTCTATTCGTATTGGTGCCGGCCTCCCCAACAGGGGTAGGACCAGACAGAAATTATATTCCAATATTAAAGAGAGGAAGTCGCTTTACATCTGACAATAATTTAAATTTTGTTTTATTAGAAAATGTTGATTTTGCCAATCCAGAATATCCAATAGTTGTCGCGCGCGTAAACACGACTACGGGCGCCCCCTTATATTATGCAATTAAGGCATACGCTAGCGTGGTTTCTGGATATTTTGGCCGAACTGACATTGTTACTGGTCCATATGAACGATTTAAGAGGATCAGGCTCTCAATACCAAATATAGCGGAAATTGTTTCTGTTTTTGATTCTCAAGGTCAAGAATATTTCGAAGTAGATTATCTCTCACAGGATATAGTTTATAAAGAAGTGGTTAATCAAAATTATAAAAATGATAATGTTCCCTCAATTTTGAAACCTTTTTTGGTTTCTAGAAAATTTATTGTAGAAAGAGATCGTCTTAACACATACATACAATTTGGAAGTGGTGATGCTGCTGAATCAGATGTTGTAACCGATCCTCAATCGGTTGTAATGGAGATCTTCGGGAAAAATTATACATCAGACACAACATTCGATCCAACTCGACTGTCGAAAAACAAGAGTTTGGGAATTGTTCCCGCAAACACAACATTGTCGATAGCCTATAGAGTAACAAATCCTGCTAATTCAAATGTTGCCGTGGGCTCATTAAACAATGTGGCCCACGCTCTTACTGAATTCGCAGATCAATCAATATTAGATGTTGATGAAATTAGCAATGTGATATCTTCATTCGAGGTTTCAAATGAAGAACCAATAGTAGGAGATGTCTCCTATGCCGACACTGGCGAAATAAAGAGAAGAATATTTGACACCTTCCCCACACAAAATAGAGCAGTTACACAGACAGACTATGAGAATCTATCTTACAGAATGCCGGCAAAATATGGATCCATAAAGCGCGTATCAGCCCAGCGAGATCCAGACTCTAAAAAGCGAAATCTCGATCTCTATGTCATATCCGAAGATAGTTTTGGGAATCTCGCAGTGACCAACTCCACCATTAAGAAAAATCTAAAGACATGGTTAAATCAACATAGAATGATTAACGACACGGTTGACATTGTTGATCCATATATAATTAATTTTGGAATTGAATTCATAGTAAAACCTTCTGCCGGCGCCGACAAGTTTTCAACGCTAAATAAGGCGGTCGGGGCTCTGAAAGATAAGTATAATGTTTCCTTATATATAGGAGAGCCAATATATCTTAGCGATATATATGAAGCCTTAAAGCAAGTCGACGGAGTTTTGGATGTTGTTAAGGTAAAACTTGTAAACAAAACAGGCGCAAATTATTCAAATGCTAGTCTCACCATAGATAAAAATCTTTCGCCTAACGGAGACTATCTGATAATTCCCAAAAACGCAGTTGCGGAATTAAAATATCCAGAAGTTGATATTAAAGGAAAGGTTAGATAATGGCCATCAAAAAGTATTATGCTATTGCTGACAATACCATCACAAACGCATATAAATTAAACTTATCTACTCGTGGAACCGGCGCAAATGCCGGCGCCGCCGATGTCATGGAGATATTTTCTATATATGGGCGCCAGTCAACTTCTTCCGCGGAATTAGCCAGAGCACTAATAAAATTCCCCATATCTCAAATAACGACTGATCGGAGCAACTCAAAAATACCAGCATCCGGAAGCGTAAAGTTTTATTTAAAACTTTTCAATGCTGAACATTCCAAGACTGTACCATCAGGAAATTTCACAATTGTAGCCGAACCGCTCTCCAGAGACTGGCAAGAGGGTTTTGGTTTAGATCTTGAAGGATATAAAGACACCACAAACGGAAATAGGGGCTCGAACTGGATGAGCGCTAGCGATTCCGTCGCTTGGACAAAGAATGGTGGTGACTATGTAACAACTGCAAATGCAGCCTACCCATATCGCTGGTTTAGTCAAAGCTTCTACACGGGCCTTGAAGATATAGAATTGGATATTACTCAGATGGTGGAATTATGGTCTGCAGGAACCCTCGACAACTTTGGGCTCGGGGTGCACTTAAGTGGTGCCTACGAAGCAAGCTCATCGATGCCCTATGTGGTGAACAGCGAGTATACAATAATATTTAACCCAACAGGCTCAACGGAATCGTATTATACGAAGAGATTGTTTGCAAGGGGCTCGCAATACTTCTATAAACGTCCAGCAATTGAGGCGCGATGGGATTCAAGCAAGAAAGATGATAGAGGAGATATTTATTATAGTAGTTCTTTAGCTGGTGTTAATGACAATTTAAATACTTTATTCCTTTATAACTATATCCGCGGCCAATTGGCGGATATCCCGTCTATCGGGACAGACGCCATCTATGTGAGCTTTTATTCAGGATCTGCCGATAACTCAGTGCCCACCGGCAGCTTACAAACCTCGTCGTACACTCCAAATCCCCCTGGCGCCCATACCCGAGCCGCCATCCTGCTGCCCACGACTCTCCCTAGGCAATGGGTTATGGACGATGATGGCACAGTTAGCACAAACCCATATGTTGTGACCGGAGCTTGGGTATCAACCGGTATTTATAGCGCATCTTTTGCCATAACAGGCGCCACAAACCCCCTTACAAAAGTTTTCGATGTCTGGCATGACGGCTCCGGCAAAAACAAGCCATGGGCAAGTGTGGAGTTCGCGACTTCCTCCTTTAACCCGCTCAATATGAGTGCATCGAATGTGACGTCGGCCCCAGTTAATCACTTAAACATTACCAATCTGAGAGACACTTATCGTTCAAATGAAAATGCTAGATTTAATTTGTTTGTTAGAAATAAATATTGGCAACCAACATCGTACACTGTTGCGAATTCGACCATAGAAAATACTACAATCGCCAGCGCTTCCTATAGGGTATATCGAGTATTGGATGCCTATGAGGCAGTAGCTTATGGTACAGGCAGTGATTTACACACTAAATTATCATGTGATATTTCTGGAAATTATTTTGACCTTGATATGAAGTTGCTTGAGCCTGGGTATGCATACGCCTTTAAGTTCGCCTTTTACGATAACTCATTGAGTAGTTGGGTAGAGCAGCCACAAACATTTAAGTTTAGAGTAGAAGACTATGAGTATTAAAAAGCTTTTCGATTCCACTGATAAATCTAAAAATTATTTAAGTGATACCGATCAGAAAGAAGCATTTTCTGATATAGAATCTTATAGAAATTTAGAGGAACTTAGCACTAAAGCCGGCCATCACGTTCCGCACATAGATTATTCTGAGCCGGATAATTTTGTTAGGTATGGTTCGGCTCGTTTGTATTATCAGTCAGCTTTAAATAGAATAGTCGATTATTATCCGTATGATGGCTCCAAAGCAGAGATAAACTCATTCTATAATAAATCTTTAGATATAGAAAAATACATTCTCAACAATCTTTATCCCAGAACAAACGGATATGCGATTTTCAGCGCAGATGGTTGGGGAACGAAGACGAGCATGGCCTCAGATGGTTATGGAATCCCGGCCACCCCGGAGGCCATAATAATTCTTGGAGGGCCCAACGCAACTACTGGAGAATTAAAAGACTTAATTTCAAATCCCAAGAATGACAAGTTTCAATATTCCAACATATACGACGAAAATATATATAGAACCGCCGGCCTACCAAGCGATTATGGTAAAGGCACCCGCGAGTCGAACCTGCGCGCCAATTTAGATGATGGTGTAACAGTAGAATTTTGGTTAAAAACAGGCTCCTTCTCAGATGGAACTGCAACTGAGACATTGAAACAGGTTGTATTAGATCTGTGGAACAAGGAAGATTATATAAGCAATGCGTACGGAAGAATTACAATAGAATTAACCGGCGCCGTGCACGGAGATGCAAAAATTTGGGGAGAATCCCCGTTTTTGATAACCGTTCAGTCTGGCTCCACAACAGGCTCCTTTCAACAAACAATTGGCAAAAACATCGTCACAGCTTCTTTGGGCGAATGGAACCATTACGCATTTACGCTTTACAATTCCGGGAGCACTCTTGTATCGAAGCTGCATGTTAATGGCGCATTAAACCATGAATTGATTTCCACGCCAGGGGTGCCATTGGCTGCAGCAACTGCGGCAGTAACTTTCGGCGATAATTCTCCCTCTGCTTACGATGATGAAACAATCACACTTCAATCAACTGATGGGACAACGGTCGTATATACCCTCGACGACGACGCATCAACAAATACTTATGGCACCAACACAACAAATATAGGAATTCAGGGCGGCCCCAACGGAATTTGGATTACAGGTCGGGTCGAGGATGCTATTGCAAATTCTAGTAATGCCCATTATGGTAAAATAACGGCCGCTAGAGACTCTGCAGCTGCAGCTACGGCAACAATTGTATTCGCGAACGCGGCGATGTCTAGGTTTGACGATGAGACTTTCACAGTTGAGTCGACCGACGGAACAACGGTTGTTTACACACTCGACGACGACTCATCAACAAATACCTATGGCGCAAGTACGACAAATATAGGAATTCAAGGAGGCCCCTCGGTGGCGTGGCTCGTTGGACGCGTCGAGGATGCTATTATAAATTCCAGCAATGCACATTATGGTAAAATCACCGCCAGCAAAGATGGGGACACCCTTACCCTTACACAAGCTATTTCCGGCCAGCCCGGCAACACTACCGTTTCGACATCAGACCCCGATGATATAACCGTAAGCGGCTTCACCGGAGGCACAGGCACGAAACTCACGCTTACACAAGTTGTCGCCGGCGTCCCTGGCAATACTACCGTTTCAACATCGGACTCTACTGATATAACCGTAAGTGGATTCACGGGCGGCACTGCCACCGATACCGCCTTGGGGGGAGAACTGCCGCCAAAAAACATGATCGCGCGGATTGGCTCTTTACTTACTGGAGCCGCGGCACCTGGCGGCCGCGACGGTATAATCGATGCTGGAAAACTAAATGGCTCAATTGACGAATTTAGATATTGGAAGGCCGCGAGAACAGATGAAGAGATTGGGAAAAATTGGATAGATCAAGTTGGCGGTGGCGCTAATACGGATATTTCAAATACAACACTTGGTGTATATTATAAATTTAATGAAGGAATTGTTGGAGATGCCGCTATTGATGGGACCGTTTTGGATTATGGCGGCCGCATAAGCAACGGCACGTGGTATGGTTATACATCAAACTCTAGAAATACAGGATCCGCTATTATTTCCGCCAGTGCCGCAACGAGAGAATATGAAGATCCGATCATCAGACGCGAACATCCAGACTTTATTTCTTTAGATTCAGAATTAACAATAAAAGGCGAAGATCACGATATAAATAACAATACCTCGGTATTAAGCCTTCTTCCTGGTTGGATTCTGGAACAAGAAGAGTACAATAGCGACTCTGATTTACAAAATATTTGCCATATAATGGGTGCGTATTTTGATAAACTGTATTTGCAAATTTCGGAATTACCAAAATTTCACTATGCCACGTACCCAAGCGCATCACAAAAACCAGTTCCGTTCGCCCAACATTTCCCACAGTCTCTAGGTCTTTATACTCCGGAGTTATTTATTGATTCAACCGTTTTAGAAAAATTTGTTAATAGAAACAAAGACACACTTTTCGAAAGCAATTTACAGGATACGAAGAATTTAATTTATACCAATCTTTATAACAACTTAACTAACATTTATAAAAGCAAGGGCACAGAAAAAGCCATTAAGAATGTTTTTAAGTGCCTCAATGTTGATGACAGATTAATCAAATTAGTGATTAATTCAAATAACAGAGAAGTAGAATTAAATAACAATTATGAACAAACATTAATCAATAAAAATTGTTTGAACTTCAACAGAAAAGAAAACACGACAGCAGTCTTATACCAAAGACTTGATCCTAGCAACGATGATGCGCGCGGCTATATCACGAATTTAACAAGAAGCTCCGCAGATAGTCACGGATGTACGGCTGAAGCTAATATTGTTTTCCCTTATTATCTTAGAGAAAATGACGAAGTAACAAGGGACTATACGACAGTTTCGTTATTCGGCATGTATACGGTAGATACTTCTGATGCGGACTCTAAAACAGGAGCCGACCCATCCTTTATCGGGGGGTACGGCATAGGATCTTCAGGGGGCGATGTTGCAAACTTCCAAGTATATGCAATTAAGGAATCCGAATCATCTAGAAATATTTATTTTAAATTATCGTCATCAAATCTTCCAATACCATTTCCTATTGATTCTGATAATGTTTTAACCAGCAGTATGTTCATGAACACATACAACAATGAAGAGTGGAATATATCGGTTAGGCTTAAGCCAACAAAATATCCATTAGCAAACTTTGTAGAAGGCGCCGCCGCGAATGAATATACATATGAAGTCATTTTTTCCGGCATACAGACACACTTAGGAGAAGTATTAAATAGCTTTAAAGTATCCGCTTCTATTGGTCAAATCAGCGGCTCCTCTTTCCTAAACGCAGCCAAAAGAATGTATATTGGTGCCGAAAGAAATAACTTAACAGGGGACGTTCTCCATAAGAGCGATATACTTGTCAACAATGTTAGATATTGGGCCAAATATCTTGAAGATAGTGATCTAACACAACACACTCACGATGTCGAAAATATGGGAATTTCCGGTTCTTATAGAGCCCTATCGCCACTCGACACAGGAAGTGTAGACATTTTAAATTCTGACACTCTAGTGCTGGATTGGAATTTTACAGACGTCACCTCTAGTCGATCTAACGGGACATGGTATATCCAAGATTTTAGTTCTGGGTCTGCAACACGCTCGCCGACGGCGCCGTGGACAGTTGGCGGCTCCGGCGTACCATGGAGTTGGATAGAACACCTTGCAGGATATCAACACACGGGATATGGGTATGGGTTTCCAACAAGTTCTGCCGATGTTGTGGAAAAAAGAGCATTTAACACATACAAACTAACAGATCCAGAACGAGCAGTTTCTTCTGATATGGTTAGAATCTTTTATGATGATTATGAACCATTTTATAGAGACGATAATATTCCAAATTATATCTATACGATTGAAAAGAGTTTTTATAATGTAGTCTCCGAGCAAATGATGGAATTCTTTGCAGGAATTATTGATTTTAATAACTTAATCGGCGCCCCAGTCAACAAATATCGCGACAGATATAAAGACATAGAAAAGTTAAGACGAACCTTCTTTAAAAGAGTAACTAGCGTCACAGATATTGAAAAATATATTGAATATTATAAATGGTTTGATGATTCTATAACTACGATAATATCTCAATTGATTCCGGCATCTTCTGAATTTGTTGATGATGTTTTGAATATGGTCGAGAGCCACGTTTTAGAAAGAAACAAATATCGCTCAAAGTTCCCAACATTGCACTTCGAGCACCCGGAGGTCGAGTCCTTCATGAAAGGATTCACGGAGCTTTTATATCCGTGGTTTGATGGGTCATCAACAACGCCATCCTCTCCGCGCCCGACAAATACACATAAAACATATTGGATCCAGCGCGCCGAGCGAGACGCCACAGAGATCACATCTGGCGATAGCACAGTTGATACTCAGCGACAAAAATATAAAAATATTATAACAAGCGTTCCTCACATGAGCGCATCGTCGCCAACGTTTTCACTGCGGAGTGGCACGAAGTATGTGGGCCATAAATATCCTCTAAGAGCTTTCGCCCGGACCGTTCGACTCCAAATTGATGATCCAACAATCCGAAATTATGCGCGCACCATCAAGGGCGGCACGAACTTCTCCCCACAGAAGGATATAGATTTCGCGCTAACTGCTCTTAGGCCTGCTGGCCCAGTTAATAGAGAGTCTAACATATTTGTACCCAGAAATGTTCTTTTGGGTCTAACACAAGAGATGGTGGAGATTGAAGAAATTATTGATCCAGTTGAACCAAATAATTTTATATCAAAAAAGAAAAGAGTTTTCAAAGTTCAACACGGACGCGATTGGGAAGACGGCGTAGGTTATAAGAATGTTAAATCAACAATAGCATTTCCTTTTAATGTTGTAAGCTCTTCAGTCACAACTGGATATAATAAGGCAGTTGTCGATAAAGTTACTGGCGGAATTGAAATTACAAATATACATAACGATGTATATGGTGACGACAAAGAGCGCCCCATGCAAGGAACGTTCACCGAGCGCGTGGTTGGTGGCCATCAATCTAGGCATATTAATTTAAATACAGGCAGCGATGATTGGTTAAGTCGCCCAGAAGCATGGAAAATACTTCTAGGAACATGCCCAGGAACATGGCGCCATGGAACATGGCCGACTGGAGCCATTGGCATGGTTGGTCCAGATTATCCGTCACCGGAAGCTAACGAAATCGGGATTACTCCATATCCCGTGACTGGTGCCCAAAAGGCAGTCTATTATCGTGACTTTATCGCTAAGCGACCTGTTAATATTAAAAATATCAAGACCCTCGACGTAAACCGCAGCACAACTGTACCGGGGAACTACGAACAAGAATATGAAGTTGTAAATTCATTCTCAACTTTTGATAACCCACGGCGCTTTGTTGAAAATCAGCCGACATTGCCGGCCGAAGCATTCAACAACAACGTCACAGGCGCAACACAAATAAGAACAATCCTAGATACGCATCGAACCGACGAAAACCATACAGAATTAATGTCAGAATATTCAACAGAATATTTCACCCTTACAGGAACCGTTAATAAAACGATTGTAGTAACAAGATTTGCTGCGCCAGGTGGCGTAGAGGTGATGAGCAAGGGATACTTGGACTTTAGATCGTCTGAATTCTCGGTTTATAACTCTTTAAATAATCGTAATCTAAGCGTCTTTAAGCCATCGCAGGGCCCCAGCGGAACGTTGCCGGAGCCCGCAGGTGACGGACCTACTGGTATTCGAGTATATGATATTCATGGAAAAGATTATGGACTTCGCGCCCACCGCGCACGTCATACTGCGCGCTTCGGTCGCGACTCGCTATTTGTTACATCCGCAGGAAACTTGCCCGGCGCCGAGTATGATCAGCTTCCCGGTTTCCATAAGATTCACAGAAATAATTTAGCAAGACTTAAAAAAGTCGATTCAATTACCTCGGGTCTGACCGGCGCTTCTTTGTCAAATACCCAGGGAATTCTTTGGACCGATCCTAGCGACGGCGCCAATTCTGGCAATTGCTTGGCAGTCCAAGCAACAAGTTCAGACGGCCAAAATGCAGCGAATGCTCTTATATTCGACAATAGTTTAACTGGCTCGGCGGCTGAATTCCCAGTATGGACTTTTTCCGCATGGATTAATCCATCTTCATCTAATGCTGCAAGAATTATTTGGGATGCCGGCCAAAGCTCAGTTGGTAGCGAGACATTGCACACCATCACAGTTGAAGGTGACGAGGCATTGCGTTACCAAGCTCGAACATCCGCTGATCCAGGCGCCGGCTCCGAAAAATTTACTTTTTGGGAAACGGCCGCCAGCGCCATAACAAACGGATCATGGAATCACATTGTTGTTAGTGTTACCGGCACGATTGGAAGCCTATCATCGACATTGAAGCCAACGCTTTATGTTAATGGAGTTAGCAAATCTTGGGACGGGGCGACTAGTCCTTCGCTGACACCAAACAACAACCTGCCCAATGGCAGAAAAGCAAAAAGCAACTTTAGAAGCCACGCGTGGACTCAAACGCCTCCAATAACAATTGGTGGTGATTGGAGCAGCGCAGATTACGAAGAATACTATGGAGCAATAGACGAGGTAGCCATTTGGAATTCACAACTCACAGATGTTCAAGTTACCAGTATTTACAACAGCGGAAAGCCATGTGATTTAACTCACAGTTCCACTCCTGCAACAGATTCTCTTATCGCATGGTGGCGGCTTGGCGAAGGAGATGGCACCAACGCGGACGCAACAAACACAGGAAATGCTGCCGGCACTGCCATGGGTGCTAATAATATTGTTCGCGATTTAGTGGGGTCAGCCTCACTGTGCCCTACCGCAAAAAGCGGTAAAGACTTAACTTTGGATATTAGGCCAAGTTCGTTGGAGGGTTGTGATAATCGAGTTAATTCTTACTCTGAAGCAGCGTCATATAACACGTCTTCATTATATGACAACGATTTTGTTCAGCATCAAATACCACAAACAGATATACAATATGCGTGGATTAGCGGCGCGATCCGCGATCCCGACAGCACAAGATATTTTGAATTTCAAAGAACTTATAACGAAGGAAGAAGACCGTATCACTCAGATTCTAGCGGGTATACTTCATATTTTAATTTTGTATCAGAGAGTGATGTTTCATATGATCGCGCACCGCTGCCTGGCTGGACCCAACCAACTGTAAGAATCAACAATCTTGTCCTTGACCCGATTTCCGGTAGCACGAATACGGTAGGGTTTCCCGCGGATGTAAATGTATCAAGCTATATAAATTCTGTTTTAAACCCAGGTTTAGCAAATACCAATTATTTAAATTTATTGTTAACACAACGAGCCGACACATTCGGCTGGACCTGGCGTAAACTACGACAACAAAATAATCCAATTTTTATTGATGAAGGAAAAAAATCAGTACTGTCGATGATGACAGGCTCAAATAAAGCATTGAATCGTTTTAGATTGGCGACTGTATCGTCTCGCGGCCGGCCAGCGCTGATTAACTTTGATGCCCCATTTGGCGCCAAAAATAGCAAACAAGCAAGAAACAACATGACCCTTAAAGTCACTGACAATAATGAAAGAATATTGTTCAATGAAGTGGCGTTAAATAATTATATTAATATAAACTTAGCAACAATACAAACCCCACTTACTCAGTTGATAAGGATCAACAAGAACCCTAAGAACAACTTTAAACTAAATTGGATACTGTACACACAAAATCTATTCCCGTCCGAAAGAAATGAATATATGTCGGGCACTTATAAGCGCCTAGACTACGATAATGGTTATTGGCGCATGACCGGAAGCCAAAGAATCGAACTTGGAACAGAGCAAAGTGGCGCATTTTCATATAATATTAATTCAAGTTTTATTGGACGCTCATCATGGCCACTTGATGCACCTGAAAACTTTTTAACAAGAACTCGCCCATTTAATCCTGATGTGGATGGCGCCTATATTATGCAAAAAAGCGGCAATGCCGGCGAGCTACAAAACGTGCATTTTTCCTATGTAACAAGTGGGCAAACCAATGTCGGAAATCTTGAACAGACACAGGTTTCGGAATTGTGGCCGGCCGCACTTTACGCTAGAAAACACATGATGGCAGCACCAAGATCTGTTGTGGCGCCCTCTGGCATTGAAAATAGCAAAGGTCTTCCGGATTCTGATGGTGTTAATTTTTACAAAAATTATAGTGTGCAAATATATAGCGGTGAAGCAGAGTGGGACGCTCCCCGACAAGCAGGTGTTGTCCGCAAAGGTACCATCCCCGCCGACACTGATGCTGGCATTAAAGGCGGCGATAAAATTTCTATATATGAAGTCACAGCTTCGGAACCATGGTATGCAACTTATGACGACTTTTATTATGAAATGGGACTTTTCGCAAAAGACTATTCGGTTGTACCAGAATTTAGAATAAGCGAGCACATTGAAGACTATGTCAAATATGGGATGTTCAATCCATCCAAAACAGATACTTTTGAGGTCCCCGGGGTCTCTGGTTCTGCCAACAGCTCTACATCATCTTTTTATAAAGATTATTCAAACTCTGAATTTATGAAAGACTTTTTAAGAGTGAAATCGGATTCTCTCCTGAACGCAAAAGAGATTCGATTAGTGTGTAGCGCCGCCATCAGATTAAATCCTTACAAAGGATTTTATCCCGCTCAAAGAACATTAGATCTTGTAAGTCAATTTTCAAGTTCTTATGGTGATGGCCTGATTGGCCAGTGGGAGCACAACGGAGTTATTAAGCCTGTAGATATAGACAGAATGCTGGCGCTGCGCGGAGGGGTTTTGAAACCTCTTATGCAGGCTTTGTATTCGCCGGGCTTGTTATATAATACGATTAAATCAGGAATTGCAGTTGATTATCCAATTATTATCGATCCAACAAAGATAAGCAGATCGCAGTTTGGAGATTCGACCAAAAACACACTCCAATCCGGAGACAATTATGCAATCTGCCCGGCTAATATCCAAGGCGGCGCGGCAGCTATGACCACGACTGGTTATCCCGGTGGCCCATGGTTTGATATAAGATTACCATTTGAGACACTCTTGGAGCCACAGGAATATATCAACGGAATACAATTCCTTGATATCGAGCCACACATATCAGCCAGCTTAAAGGTGACTGCATCTTTAAACTCTCAAGGAGACGGTATATATGAATTGATGGCCAAGAACTTTTTTGGAGAAGTGCCGAACTTTTTCCTGAAGGATGCAGAATTTACAAAATTAGAATCTGGAATTATTTCCGATGATTTAAGATTCCGAATCGGAGAAGTATTTGGAGCAAGATTGAAAATAAGAAGATCGACCACCGGCACAAGAACCTATAGGTTTGATTCTGGCTCAAGCGGCAATAATAGCGCATTTACTGATCAGGGAGCTTTCGCATACTCGTCTTCCGCCGACGGCTTTTCATCCATGGATAGCTGGTACCCGATTCCGCAAGACCCGCAAAATGCAAAATTAGACCCTTATTCACCATTTAGTGAAACATTCACAATGTATAGCCGACCCTCTGCGTTCGGGCCACCAATTAGTGGCCGGCCACCCTCCGGCTCCAATGCCGCCACTCTCGGCGCCTTCTTCCTGTCGGCTAGCCTTTCCGGCGCCATGGATTGCTTTAATGGTTATAATTGGGCATATACCCCTCCTTATTATCATGGAGAATCCTGGGTTGATTTCATCTTTAGACCACAAGGAAACACAGCGTACGATCTGCAGAGGATCTTGGCAGAAACACAGCTGCGCTATTGGCGGGTAGATCGCGGCGTTATAAGCAGTAGCGGCGAGCCAGCATTAATTAAGGGCGGCGAATATGGCGCCGGCGGCTGGGCCAGCAGCGCTCACCAGCCAATTTACTCTGGTATCAATGTTAATGATAACGCAATGCAATTAAGTGCCAGCTTTAACTTGTTTGGTATTGAGCGCGTTCTAAAGCAAACCGAGGACAAATTCGGCGGGTTGCAGTCCAAAGAAAACACAACAACAGGAATGAAATGGGTCATTCAACCAAAATTTGAAACCCCAATGATGAACTTCAACGATACTGGTATACACGCAATTAGTGCTAGCGTCGGCACGAAAACTTTGCCACTGTATGGGTCTGCTTCGGCCCCTAATGGAATGTGGCATCAGTTTGGGAACATCCCAGATAAATCAAATGTAGGAGTATTCATAGAAATGGGGGATATTCCGCAACAATGGCTAAAATATCACTATGAGGTTAACAGTACCGGCTCAATATATAATAATTTTGATGCGCGAAATAGCGGATCCGTCGCCCCACGTCAAATTAAATCATTGTCAAATTTGGTAGGGTTTAGTCGAGGAGTATCCAGACAAAGACTTGGTGAATTAGCAGATGAAAGAATTATTCGAGAAGCAGTAGTGGCAATTCCTTATGTCATAGATGAATTAGAAGATTTTGATCCACCGTTTGGTAAGAGAGATAATTCGATATGCGATGAAAGTCACATGAGAAGAAAGCAATTCATAGGAATTCCAAGAAAAAGAATAGAAGCCGCGATCAAAGAAACAGACGGAAGTCTCGCTGGGGACTCCTTGCTCACAGCCGGCGCCTCAATTAGAAAACTTGTGCAAAAAATGCAACGATATGTTTTGCCGCCACAATTTGATTTCCTGCAATATCCCAATATCAAGCCTTTTGTGATGTATATGTTTGAGTTTGAGTATAAGTTTGATAAAAATGATCTATCTTATATATGGCAAAATTTGGCTCCAAGAAATTATAAGAAATTAACATTGGAAGCTCAATCGATTTCTCACGAACTAATGGATTTAGAACTTCTTAATGAAGAAAGCTTGTTCAAAAATGATCATCTCCGATGGATGGTGTTCAAGGTGAAGCAAAAAAGCCAAAGCGATTATTACAATTATATAGCTGAGCAGGCCGGCCACTCATCAAAGGATCGAACTTCACAATTTGAAAATAACTCTAAAAATCCCACTCTTGGTTTTAATTGGCCTTATGATTACTTATCCTTTGTAGAACTAATTAAATTTGACGTTGATATATTATTTAAAAAGCCTGCCGGCGGCACCGACGAAGAACCAACATAACAGCTACGGAAAACAAAAATGGCAAAATTTCTTAATAAAAAAGAGCAGGTGATTGATTTTCAATTAACTCCATATGGAAATTACTTATTATCTACCGGAATTTTTAAGCCAGCATATTATGCGTTTTATGATTCGAGTATTCTTTATGATAAACAATATGTTCATGGAACATATTGCAAATCAGCCTCTTGTGGCGGCCAAGAAATTACCAAAGTAACATTTGTTAGTGATACGATAGCTGACTATACGCCCATGTCTACCACTTCACCGTTCGGCCCGAGCCAATATTTTACTATATATAATGGATCAACCCCGTACAATTTCTGGTTTAAAACAAGTACTTCTGATTTGTCCCCCGGCACTGGTGTCGAGGGCATAAATGTCGAAATTGATGTAGAACCACCCGGGTTCGTTTCAGGTGATTCTGATGACATTGCCCTTAGATTTCGTAAAATTCTTGATTATGGACCATGGCCGTTTACTTCAAATGTTGACCCAGTCGACGGTTCGATTGTGGGGGTGACCGCGAGCATACGTGGCCCAACGACCGACTGTTCCCAAACTATTGCAATAAATGTATTGGCGGCTTCTGTGCAACTTCAGGGATCCGAATTTGAAGTGTTTCGAGCAGATTCTGACGTGCCGACTGAAAACCAAAACGAAATCCACGATAGAATCAAAAATAAAACTCAATATCTTGAAGGCTTATTAGCATTTACTGGGCTGGAGGAAGCAGCCCCGCGGCCGTCGCCTCCTGTTCCCTCCCGGCGCGGAGAATCGTTTATTTACGACACAACAGTCATCAAGGAAAGACCGGCCAAAGATGTATTTAAATTTGATTCTGCGATTGGGGATGCAAGATTTGACGGCCCCTCACAACAGTACGCACCCGGATGGAAGATTGTCGCCCTCCAAGGGCAAATATCCGGCTCTTCAATTAAAGACATAGAGAACGATCAACTTATTCCTCAAATTAATGTCGATGTGATATATTCGAAAGAAATAAAAGATATCGAATTTGATTTCGAAGCCGCACAAGTAATAGAAACAATTGGTAGTATATCTGACTTGTTTCCCACTTCTATAACCGAGAGATTCAGCGATGGAAAAACCATTGCACTAAGCGCAGAAAATTTAGTAATATATACAGAGGAGCTTAATACGGAACTTTTAACAGAAAATTTTGATATTGAAGTATATGAGATTCTTCCCCGCCAGCTAGATGCGGATTCGGTCCCAATTGGTGGAACATCTGTGTTGAAACGCAAGTTTTTTGAACATTCGGAACCACAGGTTGTAGATGGTTTAATGGTAAAGGCCACGCCTGAAACCACACCTCTTACACCTTCGCTATATTTGACGTCGAGCGTAGAATATTATTTCGATATTTACGCAGACGCAGATGTTAATAAACAAGCAGCCTGCCGCGGCGCAAGCATATTTAATAAAAATTCATATTATGTTGATATTGATTTTGAATGCGAAGAAGAAGGTGAAAATACTTATTACGATATATACGGAAGAGCAACGGACCCAGAAATATGTCAGATTTAAATGTAGATGTTAAAAGAACTCTTGGCGAATATTTGCCAACTGCTTTTATTAGAGAAATTAATATACTTGATGATCTCGATGATCCGGTAACTTATTCCGAAATGGACATAGCAATCGATATTAATTTAACTATAGACAAAGACATAACAAGCTACAGAGATGTGATATCAACAAATTTAGATGATTTGTATCTTTATGTTGTTTGTAGCAAGTCGCAAACATTAAATCAAAATTTGTTGGATAATAAATTAGACTTAAGAGAAATATTTTCATTTAACGGAAGGCTATCCGCCGAGCCTGCAATTCTCGTTGGTCGCGGCATAATCTCTGGCGATCCGGATTTCCCCTCAACTGCAGGTGTCTCGGATGAAGAGATAATGCAAACACTTAAAATGAACATCTGGAAAACAAACTTAAGAGATCTAAAAAATAGGATGATAGAAGAAGATCTATATGATATACATGGAGATAAAATACTTAAAATTTCAAATTTGAAATTTAAAACAAGATTTGTTCGACCATTAATGAATGGGATTCCCAATGCAGTCGTTATGGCATTTGTGGGCCGCGATAATGCTGCGATACAATCTCTTAATGAAATTGTGCATAAAAGAAATTTTGGAGATATATCCCGCGAAATAGTTTTAGAGAAAGGTGCCGTGCCAGACTTGACGGAAGAAATATACGTCGATATACTCGATAACCAATATAATGGAATCCCTATTCAATCGATTGGGGGGAAATATCACCTGCCAGAACCAGTCTCGCAGGCAGAGATAGTTGATTTAATGAACAATCTGATGACTGCTTATTCAGCCACCGGCCAGACCAGCGAAGATTTAACGAGCGCATTTAATAATTTAGCATATATTTTATCTACACGAGAAGCAGAAGAAGATATGATATTAAAGCTTAATTTGTATCGAAAAGCATACCCAGACAAATCAAGTGCCACCGTGGCGGGCGGCTTTTATGATCTTTTTAAGAAAAAGCTTTATTTTTGGAATAGAAAAGTTTTGGCCCAGCCGCGCCTTTATAAACGATTAATATTAAATACAAAAATTAGTGACCTTAGAGGATCCGATTTATATGAGTATGAGGTAGTACCCCCTGACCCAGATCCTCTTGATTTAGACTATGATAGCGATTATTTTATTAATTTACATACATTTAATATAAATAGAACTACCGTTCTGACAACCCCCCTAGAGGGACTCGTAAGTGATTTCGTCGAATTTGTGGCAGAAGAAGGAATAAGTAACTCAACGACTGCCGCGGCACTATGGAGCAAGACATATGATGTTCAGTTCGCAGCATCCTTGGACGATCAGCTCTCCTCAGACTTCGACGTCGATGATCCCGGCGCCGGCGGCGTCCCCGGCGTACTTCAGAGCCAGCAGTTAGCCGATACAGTTGTAAAAAATAAAGGTTTATTTTTCTTTGATTGGGAACGGGCCCTTCATACAAAAAGTGATTTGGCAAAAGTGTTTAGGTTACACCTACTCCAATCTTTTTTGGGCATCCATGTTCCATATGACTTATTTCAAGTAAAAAATGTTTATCTTCGTCGTAGTGAAAGAAAGTTTGAAACACAAAACGAAAGCGCCGACGACTGGGCGCCACCCCCGGACGAGACCTTCGGCTATGGATCCGGGAGTGAAAATAGCTATGCAAAGATAGAATTTTATGCGTGGTTTTATCCCGATTCCGGGTTTCCAAACCAAGGCGCCTCCGAGTGGACTGGTGAGGCAACAGGAGGCACAGCTGACCTAGTTTACGGATTCCCATATGTATACAAATTTGGATCCCCTGGCGCCACCGAGCCGGAAGGATCCTGGGACTTCACAGGATATGAGTGGGCCGCGGCCCACCCGGAATTAACAGTTTCAGCTATAGATCCGATAACTGGCGAGGCTACGGCCACCGCCACGATAAACGAGTATATGAACTATGCCGGCCTGCAAATTCCCAGATGGGCCACGGAATGGGTTGCGTCAGCTAATGAGTTTACTTCTAAGCACCGAGCAACTTCTTATTTAAAATTTAAAGATTTTGACTTACCTCGCGACAAAGCATATAGATTAGACGGATATCAAGGATCTAAGATTGCCGGCGGCTATCGTCTTATGTGCTTCGAATTTCAAGATTTCATGGATGACGATGTCGCTTATTATAATACTATCGGTTCTCACTTTGGAGATCGGGAGAGATATTGGACTGAATATACAATAGAAATAAATGTTGAGGACAAAACACTACAATTGTGGGATTATATTCTTGGAATACTAGAAGCAGAATATAATGGTTTTATTGAAAATTATTATAACAAAGCAATCGCGATGTGTAGCTATAATAATATTGATGATGTATTTAATGAATTCTTTATAAGTGCAATGGAAGATGCAGAAGCCAGCGCCTATACGGCATGGTGGTATCGTGCGCCATATATTTATAATGTGTTTATGCATATTGTTACAAATAAATATTCCGGATTACTTAATATAAAAGAAAGAATAATTGAAGACAGCGCCATAATTTCTAGTCGCATAGGCCCAAGAGCAGGCAGATTATCCGAATTAGAAAATTTTAAAACAAAATTTGAAAATTTACTAAGCAAATTTCGCAGCTTAATTACCGATACTGGAGTCGAGTCCGGCGAGGTCTGGGAACTATACACCGCCGCCGGCGTTGCCCCGGCCATGACACACACATTTTATAGAGCAAAGTCCATTACAGAATCAATATTTGGGAATTTGTATTTGAGTGCTTGGCTCTCTGATGATATTGAAGTCACAGATTTGTGGGACATTCCCGACCCGTCCGACGACCCGACCATCAGCCGAGCGCTCGAAGCCGAGCTGGAGGCCGGCCGGCGCAAGGAAGAAGAAGCCGGTCAGGGTATCGATCTGGTCCTCTGGCACACCGGTGGCTGGTGGGGCGACAGATTTAAAGTCGCAGCCACCTCTGACACGTACTCCCACGCCGACGGCGACATCGTTGCAACTTTCACTGGCGTCGAAAGCGGACCCGCGGACGGCCGTACGGTATATTTAGAGCCAGGTAGCTACGAGATTCAATTCGACGATTCGAGTGACAGTCGCGACCCGAAGATCACCGGGATCAACGTATACCCAGATCCTTCGCGCCGGGATCGATGGTATGATCTCGATGGTGAAGTGCGCACTGCGCCTTGCACCCTTAGCTATAGGTGGGAAGAGTCCGGCTTTGGCGCCTGCGGTGACGACGACTACACCTTTGCCTGGCGGTTTACTAACAACGAACCTGCCGGCGCCGGCGGGGACTCTGGCAATTTCCTGTATATTTACAGGGACGCCAACGGTGGTGTTTCCGATGGCACCACGTTTGGCACTTTTAGTAACGACATGTCGGATCCGCGCTTTTCCGACGATGTGTGCCACGACATGCACACCATGGGCATTTGGGACACCGAGTATGGCAATTCCAGTTAATCTCAACGCGCGAGAATTAATAAATACAGCTAATTATAAAAACAAGATTACTTCTAATTAATAAGGGAACATAAAAAAATGGCAACGTATTCTAAATCTCCTATGCGAGGTATACGCAAGTCCGGACCGGGCGCCAGGCCCAGCCGCGGCCGTCGTGGGTCCACGCGCATTCGGGCCGCCCCATTGAAAAGTATAGGCATCCCGCGCGCCCCCAGAGTACCAACCCACAGGAAAAAAAACATAGCCATGGCCAAGCGCGCAGCAAAAAGAACACGGCAGGCCAGCGCCACCATCGGCTCCATGGAAGAGGATCGGGCCGCCATGTTTTTTTCCAATTTTCAAATATCAAATGGAAAAATTGAAAACAAAAAACTTAGTCCCAACTTAACAAGAATAAATAAAGGCCTTGATATTTTAGAGCAACAAGGGGTTCTTAATCGCGATATATTTCGCATGCGGCCAAACGCAACGGCGGAGAAATTTCTTTTTGGAATTAACTGTACTTTATCGGCAGAGGCCCACAATTTCTCGTTGTTAGGCGAACAGACCGATCAGGAGACAATCGAAAATAAAAACATTTTAGATCGAAGAGAGTATACTCAGTTAAAAATTGAGTATATAGAGGCGACCGACAAATTTTTTGAGGAGTGCGATCCATTTTATAATTTGGACGACAGGATGCCGGGCAATGTCAGAATGCAGAAAGATCTAAGAAACAAGCCAAATAAACCATATTTATTAAAAATTGCTTCTTACGCATCACAAACAAATTTGAGAAATGTTAAAAATAGAAAATTAAGATATTTCAAAGATGTTAGATTATTGAAGCAAAAAGGGAATTTTTAAATGCCATACCCCACCGTCACTGTCACTGGGCCTCCCACAGGCTGGCCTGGCCCTTCGGCCGAGTACTCGCCCCCGACCATAGCCCCATCAGCGGAACCCTGGACTGGAGGAACATTCGGATATGAGGTCGAGCCCTCCTCGACCGGTCGAGGGCCCTCGACCGGCGGAGCCTTCGATTCATCCGTCGGCCCATGGACCGCCCCAAGCCCGTCCGTTTCCCCAGACTACGTGGATCCTGGTGGGTTCGGAGGCTCCTTTGCGCAGGGGCTCCTTGATGATGGTGAGCAGCTGGTAATACATAAAGCATACTATTCAACTCCAATAGAAGATATTTACGGTTTTTTCAGTCCTTTCTCTGGTTTTGGAATGATACAAAAGAACACAGTTTACAATGACTTCTCCATCGACTCTAGACGACGCGTCGGCATCTACCCGGACGAGCCTGACCTGTTCTGGGGCCCCACGGGCGAAGAGCCGATTTATTATGATGGTGCTGAAATAGTCGACGCCAAAAGCAGCGAAGATGGTTCTTGGGAAACTTTTTTGGACTTTGTTGATGGTGCATATATAAACACACCATTTACTTGTTATCGCGAGGATGAGTCTTATTTGGACTGGTATGATTATAGTGAGGAACACTTCGAATTCGGATTCACCTATAAACAAGAAGCAGCAGAATATATGCAAGCAAATCATCTCCGATCTATAAACAAACCATGGGAGATCACGCCCGGAGTAGTCGTTAATTATATTTTGGCAGATCAGCCATACATAACGAATGCGAGCTTGACTTCTCCATTTACGAGCCGCTATGGAGTCTCCGATGAATCCCCGGCCATTATCGGCTGGTGGGGCCCCGATGAGGATGGCGATGGGGTCGGCGACACTCCGATGTATGACTCTGGATTTTCGGCCGACCTGCTCCCGGGCTATCAACATGTTTCGTTTCTTGGGATGTCTGAGGATATCCAAGAGGATCTGGCCCTTAGATTTAAAACAAAGGAGATGGTCGAAACGACTAGCGCAGAATTTCTCAATAGTCGCATACAATATGTTATTAACACGGGATATAGAACAGTATTGCAACGACGTTTAACTTCTAAATCACAAAAAGTGAGAAGATTCCTAAGAAGAGAATTTACGTCTCTTAGTGGGATGTACCCAACGATATTTTATGAGCCCCCCGCACCGCTGGTGACCAGCGGTGCGGTGTTCTCGACTGTGACCGAGGAGGCATCCGTCATGATCGATCCGCTATTGCCCACCGGAGAATATTAATGACGATATCTCCAGACCCCGCCAGCCCCGGATCCCCGGCCACCGTCCCTGGCGCAGAAGCCACCCCACCAACAACTCCTCCCGCATATATTGGCTATACACCATTGGCTAGCCATGTGTTGACTTTTGTTGGAAACGGAAATGTCGTTGGAGACGGCAACCATCTAAGAGAAGAAATTGGAAATCTTTGGTCCGTAAAAACTGATCCAGCGACAAAAGGAAAATTTTTAAAAGCCCAGAATTTGCCAGTATATGAAACTGAAAATCTGAATGGAATTCCAATTGAACGCGCCAGTTCCCGTTCACCACATATTCGAAGTATAGAAATTAATCCATGCATGGTTAAAATAGCCCAAGAGGGAGTTGCAGTTCCAAATTATTTAATTCCTGTTAGATTATATTCAACACTTGATTTAAGAGGGGGAGACGTGTTTTGGAACACTTTGTTTATGGGCGGTGAATTCGGCGAGATAACTTATCCCGCCCTTATCCCCAGCAATACCATATATTATAACACAATGTTTAAATATCCGATCCCATATTCGATTTTGGAAATGAAAGAATCAAATTTGCCCGATGCATCAACCTACACCGGCGCCGGATTTGCGGCTAAACCATATGATGTGAGTTATGTATATAATATTTATTTGCGTGATTATGAAACAACTATTAACACCATGGAATCAGAATTGCTAATTCCAAATTTTTATTTATATAAATATCTAAATGCGGCCCCCCGAGAGTATAAATCTTACGCGACACTGCAGGATATCCTCAGCGTGTCTCAGATAACGCGAGGTGAATTTGGCTCCAAAGCGAAAGCATCCAGTTATCTGGAAAATAAATTTTCTCGGACTAATTTTAATGAAAATTTACAAAGTGAAATTATAAATATGCAACAAAACATTATGTTTGATGACAATTATTATAAGACTGAACGATACAGTATACGTCCCGAACTTGATAAAAGCTTGTTTCCATATTATGTAAAAATTGATCTTCCACATCATGCTGGCATCGACGCGCATAACCACAGCTTCTTTAAAGTTAGAGATTCAATAATGAGAAACAATTTTTCTGCAAAATTTTTAGAAATCCTCAAAGACGTATATGATGATGATTTTCCAGATGTCACCCCGGCCACATTGAGTTATACAATGCAAAAAACCTCCTTAACTTCCTCTATAGTAAGTGCACGTGGCTCACCTCGACTCGCGAGCGACGTCAGAGTTGTTGAAACGACCGATGTTTCAGGCATTTCATTTAAGACAATAGACTTTTTGGAGTTTTTAACTTTTATTTATAATAATTATTCTGCGTCTTTGAATGATAATTATACATTTATTGGTAATCATCGCGCAAGTCGCGAGGCGACATACTCCAGTACAGGATTTGATCGATATTTTAATAATCAAAATGTAATGGGGGTCATAGATGACACGGTTAAGTATACGAGACAGATTTTAAATAATAACCCACTCAAGTATATGAATTTACAGAATGTTATAAACTTACAGCAAAACCCAGCAGAAACATTAGCATACAGAATAGAAAAAATCGGAGGGCCCCCTGTGGGTGATTCGGGCACCCAATCAGTGCTCCAAAATTTTTGGTTTTTTAACTCGGCCGACATAGAGCCTAGTTTACAATTTTTTGATACACAAGTTAAATACGGAGAAAAATATACATATAATTGTTATGCTTACGTTGTAGTGCCTTCCTATCGTTACAGATATTCCAATCTTAGATTGACGAAACAAATAGCAAAAATTGACACTGATGGTGATGGATTCACGGATTTGTTTTGTCTACAGTTTTATGATCCTTTAACTAATAATTTTGCTAAGCAGTTATTTTATGAGGGAGATGGGAGATACACCGTGATCCCCGATTCGGTTAGTGAATATTTGGATGTTGAGCTTCTTGGTGGCGGCTTTGGGGAGATCGTCCTGCCCACACTTGAAGATCTCGGGTTGACAACACCTCCAGAGATGGGCGAAATGATTCCTGCCGGCGCCGAGGGTGGTGCGGGTCCCGAATCCGGCTGGGGCCCGGAGCTGATCGGCGCCCCCCCCACCATCGATATGGGCCCACCCGGAAGTAGTCCCCCCGGGGGTGACACCTCTCCGTCCGGTGATTACACGATGGAAGCCGACCCGTCCTGGACCCCGCCCTATGTGCCACCGCCCGGCCCATGGGGTGGCGCCACAGAGTCGGGCCCAATGCCAGGGATGCCAATGACGCCGCCGATCCTCCCAGGCGGCGGCTCCGCTGGCTCCGGCGGCGGCTCCGCTGGCTCCGGCGGCAGCAGCTATACCCCAGGTGCCGCACCGATGCCCGCTCCCCCTGGTCTGGATTCCGGTATAATACCTTTTGTGCCTATGGCAACTTGCACAACATCAATTTTGTCCATGAGAAACGAATATTCCACCGATCTGCAAGATCTTAGCGATAGCCCACATGTGGCCGATTTTTATGTTCATATTGAGCCGTGTTTCAAATTGCTTGAAATACCTATTTTTTCAAAAATGCAAATGGTATTAGATAATCCCGGCAATGGTGCTTCAATATACCCATTTCAATATTTAGATAATTCTCAAAAAGTTGGATTTGAAGTTTCTTATGAAAGTCATATTTCAAGACCATTCCCAAGAGTAGTAACCGCGGCGGATCAAGAATTAAAAGATAATTATCTATTCGCAAATAATCTTCTATTAAGAGAGTCGATTTCAAAGCCATCAGTATCGCGCGCAAGATATGTGGAAATATTTAGAACAGATGTAAAGCCCACAAAATTTACAGACTTTGAAGGTAAAGTTGTTTCAGTAATAGATTTGAAAATAGAAGACACAGAATACACATATGCTGATACAATATATGAAGCAGAAATCAACACAAATAAGAAATATTATTATTTGTTTAGGTTTTTAAATGAACATGGAATGATTAGTCATCCTGCCGAGATTATGGAATGTGAACTTATAAATGATGGAGGTTATCTATATGCTTTATTTAGCGTGTTGTATGAAGAACAACTAAAAGAAGCTTTTCCGACACAAACCACAACTGCAATTAAAAAACTTTTTCAAATTCAACCAAATGCGAGACATTTAGCTCTAGATACAAGAGAAGTTGATTATAGAAAATCAGCTTCTTCACAAATAGGAAATTTACGAATTGGGAAAGCCAAGGATTTAATTTGGGGAAAAATCTTTAAATTAAGAATGATTTCGAAAAAAACCGGCCGGAAGCTTGATTTAAATATAAACTTTAAACTTCAAGAGGACCCAACAACACCACCCTCCACTCTTCCAGCCCACCTGCCGCTGGAGGGAACTTTTCTAGGTCCGGAGGTAGTCTACCACGGCGATATATCCGGCATCATAGAAGAATGGGCCGATGCCTTCGAGCTTGGAGGCGCCGAGCTTGGAGGCGCCGACTGGATGCACCCGAGCGATGAGCACCCGAGCGATGATCCATTTGGAGATTTCGAGATGGACTTCTTCGACCCAGGATCGGAAGTGGAATATATGCATTTCGATGGCGGCGCCGGCGAAACTGTTCTTCCAACTGAAATAGAATCTCTTGAATCCCCGGTATTTTTCCATTACGATTCTGATACTCTTGGGCCTGTATATGAAGCATATGCATATTTTGATAGTGAAGGCTGGTAGGGTTAATTATGGCGTTTAAAAAGACAAGTGGAACAATTGTAATCGATGCAACGTTAACGGAAATAGGCAGAGAAAAAATGGCTAAAGGAGAATTCATAATTTCGAAATTTGGCCTAGGCGATGATGAAATTGACTATGAATTATATAATAAAGAGATTAAGTTCGACGAAGAGGTACTTCAGGCCCCCGAAATATTGCCGATATTAGAAGCATATAGCAACAAGACAAGAAACATAAATTATGGGCCTGTTACACATATTAATCAAGAAATAATGTTTTCGCCTGAATTAAAAATTAATGATAGGCTTGACATTACCCCAAATATACACAATGATGTATATTACATATCAGTTAATGATGAGACATCAGAAAAGCTAAATTTCATTTTTTCAAATAAATTGAGATTTTTGGAGACAAATAGTTCTGATAAAACAAAATTAATAATAGAAAGCGGCTTAAACACTCTTGAATTGTGGCCGAATGTAGAAAATAGAAATTTATATTTGTTGAATACTGGCTTATTAGATCAATATTTTTATGTTTTATGCGATTATAGATTTATAGATTCAATATTATCATCTGGCGCCGAGAGCAAATTTAAAAATTTCCCAAACGGAGATTCCATTGTTAATTTTGAAACTTTAGAGGCCTCACCTCCGACGTCTCACGAAAATAAATTTAAATATCATCGCACGCATTTGTGCAATGGCGTTGCCAATATGATGTCAGATTACGGTAGTTATAGTTCTCCAAGCTTGGAATTTTCTTCGCTCCTTGGGCCCCGGGGCACCATAATAGCATTAAATTTTGTTGTAAATTCAGTTCTAAAAAGCACATCAGAAGGAACTCGGGACGCAAGGTGGAATAAATATGGGTACCATGATCAAATTTTATTCGGAACAGTCAGCGGTGTCGAATACAAGTTTGATTATATAGAAACAACTATATATATAATAGGTGCGGTATCGCATGCAAGAATTCAGGTTCCCGTAAGATTATTAAGATATGCAGGAACTTAATATTAAATTTAATTTATTCTAATGCTATAATCTATTTAATAAAAAAAACACTAATTATTACGACAAAGAGGTAAATAAATGGCTTTCTTGGACAATTCAGGAGATATTATTCTCGACGCAGTACTAACCGAGACTGGTCGAAGGAAATTAGCACGCGGCCGGTTTGCAATTAAATTTTTCGCCCTTGGCGATGATGAAATTGACTATGGGCTGTACAATAAAAATCACGCATCCGGCTCTGCATATTACGATTTAGAGATATTGCAGACGCCCATTTTGGAAGCTTTCACGGAAACAAATGCTGGAATAAACTATGGTTTATTATCGCACGGTAATACACAATTACTATACATGCCGGTATTTAAAGCCAATGAAAAGGTCCCGGATGCAGCCAAACAAAACGCCAATGGACTTTATTATTTGGCAATTGCCGACGGTGTAACCGCGGATGCAGTAACGGCCGCGCTCGGCGGCACCGACGCGTGTGCAGAGAAATACGTTCTTCAGTCCGGCGCCAACACTGGTCCAAAAATAATGTTCGAGATAGGATTAGACACACCCGAAATTGCGGCGACTCCTCAAAATGCAAATAACTATCTAAACGCAAACAATCTTGTCGACGGTTCAGTCAGCGTCTCCGTTGATACTAGATTTCTCGCTAGTGTTCTCGGCGCTCAGCGTGGCAGCATATTTAACAATGCTGGCGGCCAGGGCCAGGAGCAAATTCAAATACAATTAGCTAGAACCCCGGCTTCGCGGAAAGACCAGAACCTTAAAAATCATAATGTTGCGCAAGTAAGAGCCATAAGAAATCAAGTATTTTTTAGGCAAAACGATAATAGAGCCGACACAGCAACATCTGCCCTAGCCGGCCCGCGCGCCTCAGCCGTAGCATTAAATTTTGATGTAAAGAATTTAACCGGAGAAGATTTTAATCGCTATGGCGCCACCAGCCAGGATTTATATGGTGATGGCAATACATATGATTATATCGACACCACGGCATATGTCACCGCCGATCAATCTGGCGCCACGACACAAGTTCACTTAAGAATACTTAAAAAGAACACTTAAACTAGTAATATAAATGGAGAAATAAATGCCAGTAAAAAGTTTTGAACCACTCAACCCAAACACAGATATAACAACAACAAGAACATTCTTACACGAAGTAGTACCAATCACAGGCGCGATTGTCAGTGGCACGTATGGTGCTTTTACTGCCGAGAACAATGTCAAAAATTATACTCATGGAATGTTCCAATCGGTTTATGATTATCCAGTCTTAAGCTCCTCAGCCAATCATATATTTGATATAACCATGGGGTATGACGAAAGTTCTGCCCTTTCGTCGTCTGCCTCGACGCAGAATAGCAAGAAGATCAATATGTATAATCAGTTTTCACAATTGCTTTTGGGCTACACAGGTTCAAATAATACGGTAAGAGTATTCGAAAGCGATCTAAAGTTGGATCTTACGGGCTCTATGAAAGAAGTATATTTCATTAACTTTTCTCGATTACTTACTAAAGATCAGATCAAGAAAGGATCCGTGGAGATTAAATTAGGTACCGGCATTATGCGCGGTACTGATGGGAATGCTGGCTGTGCATTCTTTGATACGGGATCAAAGTCGAAAGTTATAACTCTAACAGACGCATCCGCATCGGTTGATGACACGGGAGTTCTCAACACTTTAGGTGGAGATTATGGAGTGTTGTTTGATGCCGGGGGCGCCGGCCCGACCGACACAGGAATAGGAAAAGGAATAATCTTTTATCAAGCCGGCGTAATGGTGCTTACTGCGTCGATCTTCTCTTCATCAATTGGAGCTAGCGACTTCTGGAAATACGAAACAAACTCCTGGAACGTAACACAATCAATGATGACAGGAACGATGAGTTCTTCATGTGACGCACTGAGACAGCGTATTCAAAGTATCTCGTTTAATAATACAACAGAGATCAATTCGACAATCTATTTTTGCCGAGTGCCACATAACAAATTTAACTATAGCACCAATCCTACATATGTTACCGGTAGCAAACTTAGAGTTAAGAACACCGCCGGCGATCAACCAGTTTCTTACATTACCACAGTAGGCCTTTATAGTTCTAATAATGAATTACTGGCAATTGCTAAACTATCAGAGCCGCTCAAAAAGACCCCAAGTAATGAATTAACCCTTCGAGTAAGGCTTGATTATTGATTTAATCATATTGGTAGGAATTTGAGATGTCATTTAGAAAATTTGGCCCGAATGATGTTGTTCGCAATACGTTAAAAGCACACCCAAAATCTAAATTCTTTATCTATCAATCGAATATATATTACAACGATAGGCCCCAACAGTCAGGCTCGTTTAGTGCTGCCCGCGTCTCCCTCTCTGAACCTAGCGATGTGCTAAGTTCTCCCACCGGTCACATTAGCCTCTATGAATATAATGTCGACCGCGCCGGGCCAGATTTTGCAAATGGTCCGAATCCAATAATCTACCCATACATCACTAAAGACAGCGCCAGGGCAAGCTTCAAGACCTCCGGCGAGGTAGTCGATTCATCAACATATGCCAATGAGTTTGAGTTCGGGGATGTATTAAACGGCACATATCCGCAAACAGCGTCAATTCGTAGAGATTATATAACCGATCCATATGACATTGTAAATGGTACTTATAATCAATATTATATGGCGCTTAGAAATTTATTAAATTTGTATGGCGTACGCAGCCGTCACTACTTGGTTACATCATCATATGGAGACAAAAACGTACAAACATTAAATCTGATACATATTCCATCAATTTTCTACGGACAACAGATTAAGCCCGGCAGCATCTCGCTCAAGTGGTACTATACAGGATCCCTCGCCGGAGAGCTAAGAGACATCAAACAAAATGGTGAATTAATCCAAGTATCCGGAACACATGATGCAGACGCAGTCCACGGCGCAAATATTGGCAATGTGGCGGGTGTCGCACTTTATGATGAGGGATTTTTATTGATGACAGGCTCGTGGGCCCTAAATGGGGAACAAATTCACTTAAGAACTTCGGCCACGGGCGATGAACCAAAATGGATTTATTTTGGCGCCGGCGCTCTTGATGGCGCCTTCGAAAACACAGTTAATGACGGCGCTGGCAGCACAACCTTTAGAAACGCCGCCTTTGAATTGTCATTTGAAGGAACCACCAAGACCCAGACAGTCGTCATGTACACACACGCAAAACGCGGCGAAGTAAATTATTCTAATAATCCCACATTTATCAAATATGGGCAAGAGCAACTAGAGCAAACGTCATCCCACATTTATGAAGAAAATTCAAAAAGATTAATGAAAAACACAGTAAGCTCAAGTTATAGTAACTTTAGTGCATCTTTTAAAAGACAAGTTTATATTTCTAAAATTGCTGTGTATGATAATGCCAAAAATTTAATTGGTATTGCAACTTTGGCGAGTCCCACACTAAAAGAAGAAGATCAAGATTATACCTTTAAAATTAAACTAGATATATGATAGGATATACACATGATTCTAGGAATAGATATTTCAACCAGCATAACTGGTTTTGCAATTGTTGGTGATGGGCAATTATTACACTATAGTGCAGTTGATTTACGAAAGCACGAGGGTGTTTTTAATAAAGCAAATGTGTTAAAAGAATACATCATGGATATTTTTGAAAATTATCAACTTGATCAAGAGGTTTCTTGTGGCTGGGGGGAATCCAAATATCCAATTGAACAGATTTATATCGAGCAGCCACTTCATATGTTTATGAAAGGAAAATCATCAGCCAAAACATTATCAACACTCATGACATTTAATGGCATTGTATCTTGGCTTGTTTATGAACTGTTTGAAATTGAACCTAAGTATATTTCAGCAGCTTCAGCACGAAAGAAGGCCGGGATCCGTGTCAAGAGAGGAGAGAAAGCAAAAAAAGTAGTTTTAGAGCATCTTTTAAAACATGAGCCGGCGTTTCATATAGAATACACAAAACACGGTAATCCGTCCCCGGGCTCATATGATAAGGCAGATGCGATTATTGTTGCAAAGGCGGGATGCGTAGTAGAACAAGGAGAAGAGAATGTATAATAATCTATATAATATATGGGCCCCGAAAAACAATGTATTGAAATTGGCGACATTGTTCGCGAATCCGAAGTCATTATCCCGCCCAATAGAAAGCCCTGGACTGGAATCGTCGTTTATGTACAAAAAGATCATTATGAACTGCATTCTTTTCTGGGACAACTAGAAGATATGGTTGGTATTCAGTGGCTTCAAGCAGGATATGTAGAGTCTCTTCCGGCCTCAGTTGTGATATTGGTTCAGAAAGCAAAGAAAAAAAAGAAAGAAAGTCCTTGACATTTAAGGATATGTGTATTATATTAGTTTAGTATTTTCATTAATAGTAGGAGTTAAAATGAAGGTAGAAAATGGACAATATGTCCAAGTGCATTACAAAGGCACTTTAAGCGATGGAACAGAGTTCGACAATTCGCGCAATCGTAAACAGCCCTTAAGTTTTAAGGTTGGTTCTGGTCGCATGATTAGCGGCTTTAGCGATGCTGTAGTGGGTATGACTGAGGGGCAAGTAAAAACTGTCACACTTAAGCCTGTTGACGCATATGGCGAGCGGAATCCCAAGGCACTTCAATCGGTGCCAAAAAAGGCTTTCGGGCCCGATTTTGAATTTGAGGTTGGCGCAGCTGTTCAAGGAAATGGACCCCGAGGTCCCTTTTTGGCAAAGATCTTTGCCCTTGAAGAAGAGAAGGTGGTTTTAGATCTTAATCATCCTCTGGCTGGCGAAGAGCTTAACTTTGAGATCGAATTGGTCACAGCCAACGCCGCGCCACCACGCGCTCCGGCCCCAGGGCCGCCTGTCCCCACTAAGGAGAGTAGCCAAGCACCGAAGCCCAAGGCACCCGCCAAGAAGAAGGCTCGTGCCAAGAAGAAGGCTACCATGGCCAAGTCCGATACAGATTCGACCAAAGAATAAAATATCGGATATTCTTGACTCTGAATATCACATGTGTTAAAATATGCTTGAGGATACATGAACAAGCAAAAAACACTAAAGATATTACATGAAGTTATTGGAGACCACCGCAAAACCAGCAAGGACGAACATTATTTCAAATGTCCTGCGTGTAATCATCACAAGTATAAGCTCGCTGTTAATTTGGACAAAAATGTTTTTCATTGTTGGATTTGTGATTATCGCGGTCGTAGTATTAGGCGTCTTATTAGACGTTTTGGTTCGTATCTGCAACTACAGAAGTGGGACGGAATATCGGACAGGACAGATCTTGAAAGATTTGCTGACCTCTTTATGGAACCAGTCAGTCGAGAAGACAAGACAAAAGTGGAACTCCCAGAAGAGTTCACAAGCCTCTGTTCAGAAAACATCCCAGCAACAGGAATCTACGCTTTCCGTTATTTGGAAAAGAGGGGAATAACAAAAGCTGATATTCTTAAATGGAAAATCGGCTATTGCTTTAGCGGAGAATATCGCAACAGAATCATTATACCGTCATTCGACGAGAATGGCGATTGTAGCTACTTTATCGCGAGATCCTATACAGGGGACTCCTATAAGTATAAAAACCCGCCAGCGTCCAAGGACATAGTGTTTAATGAGCTATTTATTAACTGGAACGAAGACTTAGTATTAGTAGAAGGAGTATTTGATGCCATTGTCTGCGGAAATGCGGTACCAATCTTGGGTTCAACCTTGCGCTCGGGATCCGATTTATTACGAAAAATTGTACAAAACGACACCCCGGTTTTCATTGCGCTCGATCCTGACGCTGCCAAAAAAGAGCGCCGCATTATTGAAATGTTGTTGCGTTACGATATCGAACTTTATAAGATCGATGTTGCGGGCCACGAAGATGTAGGTTCGATGTCCCGGGCCACATTTCAAGAAAGAAAGAATAACGCTTCCTTTGTCGACAGAGATAATTATTTATTGTTGAATTTGCTATCAGCAGTATAAGAAATAAAAGCTTGACATGTCTTATACAATGGGATATACTGTATAAGTATATATACGCGGAGGGTATGTGAAATTTGCTCACATCAGTGATACTCATATTAAGAATCTAAAGTATCACTACGAATATCGAATCATCTTCGATCAGCTATATGAGAAACTGAGAGAAGAGAAGGTCGATTACATCGTTCATTGCGGAGACATCGCGCATACAAAGACGCAGATCTCACCAGAGTACGTGGATATGTGCTCGCAGTTCTTTGAGAATCTTGCGAACATAGCGCCG
>Ga0080013_1000267_pt1 | contig 73926 bp, 82 predicted proteins | sample ETNvirenome_6_85_FD_69236 | JGI IMG/M metagenome (GOLD analysis project Ga0080013, IMG submission 69236) | Marine viral communities from the Pacific Ocean - ETNP_6_85 (SPADES assembly) (version 2) | ecosystem: Environmental > Aquatic > Marine > Oceanic | place: Pacific Ocean | collected 2013-06-19
TATCAAGCGCCGATTAGGAGGCAGATTAAAGTGGCGTTCCGGTTGGCATAAGGGTGGGTGGCAAGGCTTTCTCGACAGTCCCTGGGGTCATTTTCAAGTACAACTGGGCAACACTCTTTTGAGCTACAACCCCGATAAGGAGTCGTTGTCGGCTTGGCGTCAATTGTGGTTTCAGGGACATATAAAGAGAAGGAGAGTGAAGAATGAATAGAGCGAGCATGACACATTGGGGCCTGGAAATGGCTCTTACTACAAAAACTGCCCAGGATGCTGTCGAAGAAGTGTATGAGGCAGCACCCCGTCTTCTCGCCTTTCCGGGTGAACGCGACGAGATCAATGAAGCGTTGGCGACAATCTGTGAATTGATGGGTCTGAGCACTGACTTTCTAGAGGAGAGCGAAGAATGATTGAGTTATTTGGACTTCGGACTGACTATGAATATAATATAATTGGCGAGGCGGCTGAAGCTGTTGAGGTGAGAGATCTAGTTGCTACGTTTGCCAGCAAAGAGCTAGCAGAGTCTTATGTGCAATCTTCTTACTTGAAATCCGCAAAACGAGAATACTTCCGTCCAGATGTTCGAGGGGGCAAGTATTCGTTTTCCGCAAAAAGTCTATTGAGAGATTATGCGGACTATGAGATTTGTAATCCTGATCTTTATGAATATACTCCTCCACCACACAACCCAACACTTTAAGGGGAATCAAGAATGATTGAGGTAATCGCAGGCTGTATGTATTCGGGCAAATCTGAAGAGTTAATTCGTCGCTTGCGCCGTTGCGAGATTGCTCAACAATATGTTAAGGCGTTTAAGCCAGCAATTGATAATCGTTATACAGAGGGCGATATTTCTACACATTCTTTTTTGAATACAGAACAAAGAGCGGCGAGTTCTTTTCACGCTATTCCGATTAGAGACGTAGCTCACTTAAAAGAACACTTGTTTTCTCGTCCCTTTTCTTTTACAGGAAAGGTGATCGGAGTAGATGAGATTCAGTTTATGGACTTTGAAATCATAGAAGTATTGGAAAAACAAGCAAATCAAGGCCGCAGAGTTATTGTTGCAGGCTTAGATTTGGACTCTGACGGTAAACCATTTGGACCTATGGCTGAGCTTCTTGCTCGCGCTGACAAAGTGACAAAGCTAACGGCTGTATGTGTAGCTCCAACGGACAAGTATGACCCGCATCCTTGCGGAAAGCCTGCAACCAGAACATATAGAATTCCAGAAAAGTCTACAGGTGAGTTAATCCAGGTGGGTTCCAGCGGTATTTATGAGGCGCGTTGTAGAAGATGTTGGGCGCAAAATGGAGTGTGATGAAATCTTTAAAGGATAAAATGTGCAATTACATACTCTCTATAGACGATAGCGTCGGAGAGTATATAGCTATTTTTATTCTTGCATTTTGGAATGCATCTTTGGTTATGTTGATATGTTGCCTTACTCGTTAAAAAGCGGAGGGAAAAATGGATAGCAGGCTTGTTGTTGGGTTTGATAACTTAAACCCGTCATTTAATAACAAAAGAGATATTCCGCAAAGTCAAATGTTTGACATCAGAGAGTCTTTTCAAGAATTTAAGATCGCTAATCCTGATAAAGAAACTTATGATTCTTCCCAAGGAGATGGCGGTTCTAGCTTGCCGGGTGTACCTTCTGATGTTTTATTTTCTGCATATGAGATTTTAGCAAAAAATGGTACGGGTTATAACGCTCCCTCTGGAAGCAAGCTTTATAGGCATTCTGTAATTGAAGATTATTGGCAGGCCAGCTCTTATACGGGCTTATCTCCAGATAATGTTGCATCTTGTTGTGGTGGTCGAGATGCCCTATTAAAGGCCTATGCTGCTATGCAGGACTTGAGCGGATCAAGAGGAGGCTTTGTCGTGGTACCTCAGGTGCCTTGGATCTCTTATAAGTGGGGGCCATACAGCGTTGGATCAAACGCTCTTTATGCAGAGGGAAGCGTCAAAAATAGTTGGGCCATTACAGAGGCTGCAATTTCTGAATGTGTTTTGTATGCGAAATGTTTAAACAGAGAAGTTTCTTGCCTTATTCTCACTAGCCCAGACAACCCAACTGGTCGATATACAACTCTCGAAGAACAGGCAAGATTGGCAAAGCACGCACTATCCAAGGGCGTGCACTATGTTTTGTTTGACTGGATTTATCATTGGGTTTCAGAGAATGGCCCTTATGACATAAATACCTTTATGACTTATTTTTCAGAAAAAGAAAAAGAGAAGATTATCGTCTTAGATGGAATAACAAAGTCATTAGGCGCTTCAAATATTAGAAACGCACATTTGATTGCAGATAAAAAAGTAATTACCTATATTCGTCAGCAGGCTTCTCATGGGGTTATTCCAGGTTTTTATGGTGAGGCGGTAGCCATTGCCGCTTATCAAAAGGGTTTTGAAAAAGCAACAGAACAAATAATAAATCCAATCAATGAAAGCAGACAGATAATGGCAGAATTTATTGATAAACATAATATTAAAGCAATTTTAGATCAAGGCTATTATGCTTTTTTGAATGTGAAATCTTGGATTGAAAAAAAGAATATGAAAAATAGCGCAGATTTAGGCGTATGGTTGGCCAGAAATCATGGTCTTGCTATAATTCCTGGTTATTATTTTAATACCTGTGCTTCGGATTGGATAAGGTTTTCATACGCTCTTCCTCCGAAGGAAACTCAGCGTAATATTTCTAAACTTTATGAACTATGGAGTATGTCATGAGTAACGAAAATCCTTGCAAAGATATTGAGATTGGGACAATGGAGATTGATTCATATAATGCCGGCTACCAACGAGGTATAGATTTAAAGAATCACGAGGAAGATGTTAACGAACTTTTCAAGAGTTGGATCAGGACTGTTCGCAGGCCAGCAGGAGAGTATATAAATCTTGCTGCGTTTAAACATGGGTTTTCAGAAGGAATTGAAGATTATAAAAAATGGAAATTAAATAATGGAGAAAAATAAGAATGCAATTTGTGATGTTTGCGGTAGAAATACAGAAGAGTTTGACATCATTTCAACAAAATCATTGTCTGGAATCATAATATGCTCTGAAGAAATGGCAAAAACATGCAAAGCAAACAAAGCTTTCTCTGAAGCCAATAAAAAGGAGGAACTTTACCCTTCCACACTCACTGATGTTGACATTGCGAACCTTATTCAAACTCTTAAGTGGGACATGTATCAGCGTGGTTTGCCTCATCATAATTTACTAGACAAACTCTCAAGACAGCTAAAGTCTAGTAAAGCAAAGTAATTTCCAAACACAACAGGAGGTCTCATGGTATATGTAAAGTATGATAATGGATTTTATGGCGTTTATTCTTCTTCGCCTATTTCAAAGGGACTGATCGTTTATGGCATGTCTCCTACGGGCACGCACGATAAGCCGACCAGAACCTCTATTCAGATTGATGAATCTGTACATATTGAGGATTCAGTTGGACGATATATAAATCACGCATGCAATCCAACCGTTAGGATTGACGGCTTAAGCGTAATAGCGGTTAGAGATATAAAAACGGATGAAGAAATAACTTTTAATTATATGGAAAATGAATCAATTATGGCTAATCCGTTTAAGTGTAGTTGTTGCGGAAAGTGGATTGGAGGCAAAGACTTTGAGAAAGATTATAAAAAAAGATTAGCTATATTAGACGAGCTAACTGAATTATCACAAGAGATGGGCCTTTATGATGAGTTAAAGACGGAGAAATGACATGGAGTGTCTGGAGGTGGAACGGGCACTATATAATGGGCGAATTGCTCAAAGAGTATAAAACAAAAAAAAGCGCAATAAAGTATGCAGAAAAGAATATTAAGCACAGTAAGATGGTGCCAAATAATAAAGATGAAATCTTTTTAGAGGATGAAGACGGTATGCCTATTGGGATCCTTATTAAAAAAAGAGAAGTTAGTGAGAAAAAATAATAATTTAGAAAAAGGAGTAACAATGGACGACGATAAAACCATACATCGTTGGGTAGGAATTGAGAGAGATTGGACCAAGGATGATATTTTGCGATTGCGCGGAAATGTTAATATAGAGTATTCTTTGGCTAGCCAGGGCGCAAATAAGCTGTGGGAGTTCATTAACTGTTCGGACCCCGTTATAGCATTGGGAGCTTTAACCGGCAATCAAGCATTGCAACAGGTCAGATCTGGTCTTAAGGCAATTTATTTGTCGGGCTGGCAAGTGGCGGCAGATGCCAACTTGTCTGGCCACATGTACCCAGACCAAAGTCTTTATCCGGTTAATAGCGTCCCAAGCGTTGTTAAGAGAATTAACCAAACATTGCAGAGGGCTGATCAGATCGAAAGCGTAGAAGGAGAACAGTCAAGAGACTGGATGATGCCCATTGTGGCTGATGCAGAAGCCGGATTTGGAGGGCCTCTTAATGCCTATGAGCTGATGAAGGCCATGATTGAGGCTGGAGCGGCGGGAGTTCACTTTGAGGATCAGCTGTCTTCAGAGAAGAAGTGTGGGCATTTGGGCGGAAAAGTTTTAATTCCAGCCTCACAATTCATAAGAAACCTTAAGGCTGCTCGATTAGCGGCAGACGTTATGGGTGTTCCTACGATCATTATTGCTCGAACTGATGCAAATAGTGCAAAGCTTTTAACTACAGATCTAGACGATGAAGATAATGAGTTTATCACAGACAAGAATCGCACAGTTGAAGGATTTTATAATATAACCGGTGGTATTGATATGGCTATTAGTCGTGGCTTGCGATATGCTCCGTATGCTGATTTGCTTTGGTGTGAAACTTCGAGGCCAAACATTGAGGAGGCAAGAAAATTTGCCGATGCGATTCACAGTCGTTATCCTGGAAAATTACTGGCCTATAATTGCTCTCCATCTTTTAATTGGAAAAAGCATCTGGATGATGACACTATCTCTATTTTTCAAAAAGAATTAGGAAAAATGGGATATAAGTTTCAGTTTGTAACGCTTGCAGGTTTTCACGCATTAAATTACAGCATGTTTGATTTGGCAAGTTCTTACAGAGAAAGCGGAATGTCTGCATATGTTGCACTACAACAACAAGAATTCTCGGCTGAGAGCATGGGTTATACAGCAACAAAACATCAAAGAGAGGTTGGAACAGGATATTTTGATGCTGTTAAAAACATGATTACTGGCGGGGAGTCATCAACTCTTGCTCTGAAAGAGTCTACAGAGGCAGAGCAGTTTTAAGTATAAGGAGAAGAACGTGAACGGTGAATTAAGAGAAATGAAAATTATAGGAAGATCAAAAGCAGATGGAGTAGATAAAGTTTTAAGCATAGATTCTTTGTCTTTTATTTCTGGATTAGATTTAGAATTTCAACCAAGAATAGAGAAGCTGTTAAAGGCCCGAGCGCTTAAACAAGAAGAATATGATGCTGGTGCGCTCCCTTCTTTTAGCTCAGAAACTGAGTCGATTAGAGCTTCTAATTGGAAGATATCTTCTTTGAACGATGACCTTGTCCAAAGAAAGGTGGAAATAACTGGACCTGTAGATAGAAAGATGGTTATTAATGCTTTGAACTCTGGCGCAGATGTTTATATGGCCGACTTTGAAGACTCCTCTTCTCCCACTTGGGAGAATATGTTGCGTGGTCAAATAAATCTTTATGACGCTAACGCAGGTGATATAAGTTTTTATAATAAAAGCAAAAAGAAGAAGTACTCATTAAATAACAAAACAGCAACCCTTATGGTCCGTCCACGGGGTTTTCATTTATATGAAAAGAACATTCTGATAAATGAAAAGCCTATTTCTGCAGCCCTGTTTGACTTTGGAATTTACTTTTATAATAATGCAAAAAAACTAATAGAAAAAGGAAGTGCTCCATATTTTTATCTGCCAAAACTTGAAAGCTATTTAGAGGCAAGGCTTTGGAATGATATCTTTTTGTATTCTCAAAGGAAGTTGAGGATTCCAAGCGGGACGATTAAAGCAACTGTTTTAATAGAGACTTTGCCTGCTGCATTTCAAATGGACGAAATTCTTTATGAGCTTAATAGGCATAGCGCAGGATTAAACTTTGGACGATGGGATTATATATTTTCATTTATTAAGAAGCTAAGAAATAATAAAGATATTATTTTTCCAGATCGCTCACAGATTACGATGGATCGTACCTTCTTAGAGGCGTGTTCAAACATGCTTGTAGATGCTTGTCATAGGCGTGGCGCTCATGCCATTGGAGGTATGGCGGCGCAAATACCAATAAAAAATGATCCAGAAGCAAACGCCACAGCACTTGATAAGGTTAGGCAGGACAAAATACGTGAAGCACAAGGGGGTTATGATGGAACCTGGGTTGCGCATCCCAACTTAGTATCTTTGGCCAGAGAGATCTTTGATGCAGAGATAGATGGCTCAAATCAAATTGACAAGAGGGTACAAGTTGCTGCCTCAACAGAGGAGGCTCTTGTCCGCATTCCTTGTGGGGTTATAACCGAAGAAGGGTTCAGACAGAATGTAAGGGTTGGTCTTCAATATGTTGAATCATGGCTCCGAGGAGTTGGATGTGTGCCTCTATATAACTTAATGGAGGACGCTGCGACTGCCGAGATTTGTCGCGCACAAATATGGCATTGGATAAAGCATAGAGCAAGATTTGAAGATGGTAATTTAATCTCAAAGAAAAAGCTTTCTTCTGTTATTAAGGAAGAGGTAAATAGCCTTGGAGGCCGAGCCACTGTGAAAAAATTTGATGAAGCAAAAAATATATTTTATGATATTTGTACTTCAAAGAAGTTTCATGAATTTTTAACAACATCAGCCTATGAGGCTCTGCCCTAATCTTGTCTCCTATAGGGCTATAGTTGTTTTCACAGAGTAAGCCCTCATAGAGTAACTAGCCGGATGCACAAATGAATCGATTTCATACAGAGCTTAGGTTTCGTGACAACTTTAGCGTTAGGTTCAGAAACAAGATTATAGCCGGATATAACATTGGTTGTTCCAGGCCATATTTGGCAGAAGAGATATTTATATCAACCGAAGAATATCTCAATACAAATAGGCTATATATGGGTTTGGACACAAAAGCTTCAGACGCTGTTAACTTGGGATCCCTTTATCTTCTTCAGAGCGATAGAAGAGAGGGGTGGATTCACAAACATATTTTTGAGCTTAAGATAAAAGCTGTTATGTAGGCATATTGATGCAAACCCTGTTCTGTACAAAGTGTGGACTCCAAGCTGTGCGTGCTTACAATGATTGTGAGGGCCAGCCTTTCGGCCCCTCTCGCGCCAAAGGAGTAGTGATGAGCAACAATTGGGCCGTTATAAATAGAGCAATCCGATTTGCTTCAGCCGGAATGTCTCTTGACGAAGCTAAAGCATTGAGGGATTCTCTGGGAAAAGAGTTTGAGGTTGTGACCCTATCTGAGGCAAGAAGTCTAAAGCAAGACATGTTAAACCCCTTGTCCAACAAGAGGCGGGTGTGAAGGTGTCTTTTGAAGATATGTGGAATACGCTGAATCCAGATGAAGAAGCCTGGACTAGCAGAAAGGCCGAAGCTGATACTGCTCGTGATGAGTGGAGGCGTCTATATATAGAGGCTCAAAAGGAATGGGAAAAATTTGTTGGAGAGCATACGTGCCGTATGAAAAGAGAGGATCCATTTATAAATGATTATAATGGTGCAGAGATTTACCCGAATCACCCAACCTGTTTGGTTTGTGAAGAAGAAGACGATATGGAATCATACTGTCCAAAGTCTCCGAGCTTTATGTGCTTTTTTAAGCATGAGAGTTCTTCAGAGCCAATATCATCATCTAAGATGATTGACGAATGGGAGGCTGGCAGCTATCGCTCAAGACCGAAGGAAGATCAAGACCTTTTTAAATATACTCTTTGCATTTACTGCGGAGACACCTGGGATCGCTCACGTTAATCCTTTCGGGCAAAAGTTTTACAAGATTTCTAAATTACGAAGAAACGGACTTGTGTTTAAAAGCATATTGATATTAATGTGTTTTTTAAGTATATATAGTGTTAGCTGGAGTTAAACATGAATCTTGTTGATTTGTTGATTTTTACATTCGGATGTTCAGGGCTTACAACAATAATTGTAACTAGCTCCATCTTAGAGCCCATTAGAGACTTTGTTTCTTCAAAGTCAAGTTATATAGGAAAGTTAATCAACTGCACTATGTGTTCAGGATTTTGGGTTGGGCTTGTAGCTTCTTTGTTTTCAGATATAAATCTATTATGGGGAGCTTCAATATCAAGTTTGTTTAGTTGGGGAATATCAAATATTATAGAGGCCTATTCCGCAATAGGCGTTTACTTTGATTCAGCACTAGAAGATGGAGACGAATAAAAATGAAAGAAGGGTTGAGCAGGGTATCGATACCCGGTAGAGTTTTGGATCTTTTGTGGAAAGATGATGAGTTTTTTAGAGATATAGTTTCGCACAAGAAAGCATCATCTGCTGGAAAATTTCCCAGATGTGATCAGTGGTGCGATGACGATGGCTTTCATATGGCATTTGCATTGGCTGGATATTCTCCAGGCGATGTGGCCATATCTGTTAAGGGTGGAGAGTTATTTCTATCTGGAGTGGGTAGCAAAGTCAGCCTTTCAGATGATCACAGCCCAAACAGTGATGAGGATGAATATCCAGCAAAGATTCCCAAGATTGGGGTGCAGCAAGGGATTATTGTTCGAGGTATAGCGAGGCGTAACTTTAAAACAAAATACTTTATAAACTCTTCTTTTGATCTGCGAAAGGCTAAAGCATCTATGAAAAATGGATTGCTTGAAATTTTAATGCCAAAAAAAGAAGCAGAAGATTTAAAAACTATTGATATAAAGGAGTAATAAATGATCAATAATATAGAATCATTACTAAGAACAATGGTCACAAGCATTGTTGATGATACAACTTGCGTAAGTATTGAGGAAGCCGAATCTAATAAAGGTCGCCTATTTGAAGTAAAGGTTGGCAAAGATGACGTTGGAAAGATTATTGGCAAAGAAGGAAGAATTGCTTCGGCCATCAGAACAGTAGCAAAAGCCGCTGGAGCAAAAGGTGGTGAAAGAATTTTGGTAAATGTTTTCAATAGGCCTGTGGAGTAAAAATGGTGCCACCTCCTAGTTGGCGAGAGAAATGCCTGAATCATCCAAATATAATGTTTGGAAGAGCTATTCAAAATGCTAGAAATAGAGCTAAAAAGAAAAACATACCTTTTGAATTAACAAAAGAGCATATAATAGATTTGTTTGAAAAGCAAGATGGCAAGTGTTATTACTCTGATATACAACTAAATGTTGTAAAGGTAAATAAAGATAGAACGCATGATCCATTTAAAATGACATTAGACTGTGTAGTTCCAGGTTTGGGATACACCAAAGGCAATGTTGTATGGTGTGCTTATTGTGTGAATGCATTAAAGTTGAAAATGTCGAAAGAAGAGATGATAAATATATGTAGACACATAGTTAAAAGAGCGAGTATAATTTAAACGAGAGAGTTCGTATTGGCAGAAGCAAAAGAAAAAACAGACAATCCTGAAGAGGAGGTCAGGAAGAAGGTCGACGAAATGTATGAGAATTACGGCGTTGACCCAGATGGAGTAGAGGGCGAAGGCTTAGATCGGGTATATAGATACTATGCTGGAAAAAAAGATCAGCTAGAATCTGACTTGAAAAAATCAAAAGCTTTCATAAATCAGCCAGCAAAAGATGATGAATAATAAGCTATTAATATTTAAAACTGTATTGTTACGTGCGCACGTACGTGCGTTTGTGCTTGGGAATGAATTATGGTGAACAAAAAAGAATTGGCAAAGAAGGTTGCGGCCAAAACTCTTCTTTCGCAGAAAGAAGCCATGCAAACTATCGATGTGTTAATCGAATCTATTATTGAATCTTTAGAAGAAGATGGTGAAGTATCAATAGTTGGATTTGGCAAATATTATCTATATACTCACTCACCACGTCCAGTTAGAAATCCCAAAACTCAAGAGGAAATGATTTTAAAAGCTTATAAGTCAGTTAAGTTTAAGATAAGCGATAAGATAAAAAAGCACTTTAAGGACTTAGACTAAGGAACGCGAATGGCCACGAATAGTGATAAGAAATTAACTCGTTATACTTCGGCAGTAACTGTTGTGACCGCTGATGTTATGAACTCCTTTTTCGGCGGAGAATATGGACATAATACAACCGCTGATCCGAACGATCCCCTTGTAGCGGGCCATGTGCATGACGGAGAGCACGCAGATGGTCATGCATCCAAGATCATCCTTACGGATGGAAAGCACGTAACAGGGGTAATTACGCACGATCAATTGGGAGGATCTGGAGGAACAACTCCAGCTGTTCAATATGAAAACATACAGTGTTATTCTGAGAGCGTTTATGGAAAGCATGCTCCAGGGGTAGCCATACCGGAGTATACAACCTCGGAGGGTGGGGAGAGATGTTATTATCTAGATCTCTCGATGACAATTGGTGGTTCTGATAAAAATGTACAATATAATAATGCCACAGAGTTTGGCGGAGATGACGGCTTTGTATATGATTATTCCACGGGAAGAGTCGGAATAGGGGTGGCTGCTCCAGACTATATGCTTCAGGTTGAAAACGATAGTAACGAAGCCACTATTGCAATAGTGGAAAATATAGATGCTTCTTCGGGTCCTGTTTTCCGACTCAAAAAGTCAAGGCTTGGTGCTATTGTTAATAACAATGATAATTTAGGCACTATTATAGTAAGCGGTTATGATGGAGACTCTTATGAAATAGGAGGAGGTATTCAGTTCCGGGCAGATGGAACTCCTGCCAATAATAATATGCCAATGGAAATACGCCTTGTTACTCGACCTACCGGTATTGGGACAACAAATTGGGATGATCACACAAGAATGATCATCAGAAGCGATGGCAACATCGGAATCAACGAGGTTGATCCAGAAACAATGCTACACATTGTTGGCGATGGGTACACCTCTCCGCTTAGACTAGACAATGTATTGGCAGGAGAAGGCGTAGTTCTTGTTATAGATGGTTACTCTGGCGATGTACATTTCGATGCTTCTATCGGTTCACCTCAAATGCTCTTTGAAACTGTAGCCCTTTCTGCAACAGCAGGAGGGAGTGTATCAGGTGACTCCACCATTGTTGCTGACCAAATTGATGATACGCTTTCTCTTGAAGCCGGCAATAATATAGCGCTGGTGGGGGATGATACAGCCGATTCCATAGTCATAAAGGCAACGCCAAGCGGTAGCGATGGACACATTCAATACAATGATACTGATGAATTTGGTGGCGACGGAGGTCTTCTTTACAACAAAACACCAGGAGGAGCCGGTGTTCCCGGAGTTGATGGCGCTCATGTAGGGCCGAAGATAACCCTTCATAATATTAAGCAGGGAGATGCTGATTATGATAGATATAGTTCTATTAGTTTCTCCGGCAGAGAGGTCGTCCTCGGCACGACGGATCTTACTGCTAACATAGGTGGTTTTCATCATTCTTTTGGTAGCGGGTCAGCCGTCGGCGGACGTGGCGGTTTTTATATCCAAACTTTTAATAATGATGATGACGAGATAAAGGCTGCATTTCTTGTAGATTCTGGCGATAAAAACCCTCAAGACCTACGCGGGTATGTTGGTATTGGAGCTATAGATCCTGATTTGTCGACCACGGACGCTGATGGCATTACTAGGTTTGAGCCAAAAAGAAAGCTTCACATAAAAGAGACTCCTCCTACTAATCCGTCAGCCCATTCTCCCCTTAGAATAAACCAGTTACAGCCGGGAATGGGAGATCTAATGGTTTGGAACAGCGTAAGTACTACCGGATGGGACAGCGGAGTTACCGTCCTTCCAGATGCCGGTGATGTTTATTGTATTCCAAAAGGAAATATTGGAGATTTTTTACGGCTTAGTGAGGGCTCAGCAGGCGCGGCGGCAATGGAGTGGGCTCCCATTGGCAAAACAGAAACTAACACAGCATTAGATACCACTGCTGTCGCGCCTCATGTTGGCGTGTTTAAGGGATCGTCTGTCACGAAAGGAAATATAGCCTTGGGATCGCAGCTTAAAATGCAAGCAGCAGGGAAGGTGCAACGAAACGGTGGAGCGCTAACAGAGCCGGCTCCTCGTTATGGCCTTGTATTGGAAGACCCCGGTGGAACATCACGGATTGCTTTTGTAAGCGAACAAACTACTGACCCGGGAACTGTGGTGGCAGGGGATATAGACGAGTGGCGATTTGAAATTACTGTGACATTTATGACTCCCACCAGTGGCAATGTTGCTCTTCATAGAGATGTTGGCGTTAGCGGAACCTTTCAGACGGTTGATGGAAATTCTGGAGCTGTAACCTCAGATGCGATTAGAGTATTTGGAGGTCAAGATATTGCAAGCAGCACACCGTCAGCTTATGGATCTGGAATGATAATCCCAAACGTACCAGTGGTAGTGTCTGGGTGCCAAGCTAAATTTGTTGCTGTTTGTCCAAATGCTATTCCCGGGAATGCACCAGCTGCTCACACTGGAGGAAACGGATTAGATATTGTAATACAAACTTTGTCTACTCAAGTTTATACAGCCAGCATGACATAATCTATGCTCATAACTTTGATTGCTTTTAGCAAAACGTTTCCAGGCAAGCCAATAAACTTTCTGGTATAATCAACCGAGGAGCTTGCAGTGAATGCTTACCTTTTATTAGGGTGTAATGGGTATGTGAGTCCAGAGCATTTTAAGTATTGCTCATCGATTTGCAATCCAGTAATTGACCTATCTAAAGCAAACAAAGAAACAAGCGAAAGAATAATTAACTTTCTAGATAGAGCTTGCGGCTTATTCGATTCAGCTTGTTATGATTACAATAAGTGTATTAATATAATCAATCTTTTATATAAACAATACAGTATTATAGACGAAGATATGCTTCATAATATACAAGCATTCTTAAGAATGCACAAAAGATGTGGTATATATATTATGTTAATTTTAAAAGAGGATTATCATGTCTGACATAAATGTTCCAAGAAACAATAAATACATGGACTCAAAAAAGAGTAAGGCACAAAATCAAATAGAAAGCGCTTTTGATGATTTTAAGAAATTATTAAGCGACAAAACTCATCCGGAAAACCAAACCCCTGCTTATCATAAAAATGTGGTAACAACTCTTCAGAGGCTTTTAATTGCTGCCGATGAAATGGATGGAGTAAATCCAGGCGAGGGTATTTTTGGGTTAATAATCTTATCATTAAGATCATGTTTGAAGCTTAGAGATTCTAATATAAAACTGCAGGTAGAAGTTAAAGATCTAAGGGTAGAGATAAATAAGTTAAAGAAAAATCAAAAAATAAAATGATATTCAAGAAAACAATGTTCAAGGAAAAAGTTGTAAATATTCTTTTAAACAAGATATCAGATACGAATAAAAAAATTAGATATCTTGAAGACGAAAGCAAGAAATTTTCTGTGGACCCAGCCTCCAATCGTGTTTATACTGGACTGGTAGGGTACCGAGAGGCTCTGCAGGATTTATTATCTGAAGTAAGGAGTATAAATGAAAACGAACGGAGTGGTAGAAATATTTGAATCCAAAAATGAAGAAAAATTATTCTGTTTACTTAAGTCTTTCGGCATTAACGCTAACTATATTAAATTAGATCGAAAAAGATTTTTTGATGTTTATGACGTTAAACTATCAAATGGAGTCAGGTCTTCTAGGCTAGATAAGGTTCTGGTCGATATTGGCATGGCAATGTCTTCTCATTCTCATCCAGTTGGCTTTCCGGTTATGAAGGACGGCATTTATAGGGTTGAAATTCAAAGAGAAGAGATAATCTCTCCAATCTTTGAGCAAGCTTATAATGCTCTTCCGAAAGATTATTATGCTCCAGTTGCATTAGGCACAGACTCTCTTGGGGAGCTTTCCTTTGTAGACTTAAATACATTGCCAAACTTATTGGTAGGAGGAACAACCGGATCGGGAAAAAGTGTTTTGCTTCATAGCTTTATCCTCTCTCTTCTTGGAACAAACGCTCTTTTGTATCTTGTTGATCCAAAGATGGTAGAGTTCGGGGTATACTCAGAGTTTTCTTCAGTTAGATCTATTGTTCATAGCGCAGAAGAGGCCAATCTCCTCATAGAAGAGCTAAGGGCTTTTATGGAGGTAAGGTTTTCTCATCTTCATAAATCTGGAACCAGGAACGCCGTCGAATACAACATGGGTGTCAGTCAGGATAAGAGGATGAAGCCAGTAGTTATGATTGTAGATGAATGGGCAGACCTTGTTTTGCAAGATAAAAATATTCAAAAATCACTTTGCCTTGTCGCCCAAAAAGGACGAGCTGCAGGTATTTCGATAATTTTAGCAACACAAAGGCCCTCGTGTAGAGTAATATCAGGATTAGTCAAGGCGAACTTCCCAGGAAGAATAGCTCTAAAAGTAGCGTCAGCTGTTGACAGTAGAGTTATCCTTGATTGCGGCGGAGCCGAAAAAATAACAGATGTTGGATCAGGCTTGTACTTGAATGGAAACATATCAAAGCCCATGCTCTTTAGGGCTCCGCATATAACAGACATTAAACATGAACTTAGCAAAATTCGGCCCGCAAAGAGGCAAAAGAAATCTTTTTGGAGCAGACTCTTACCTTGAGAAGATATTCAAAAGAAGAATTAATTAAAGCCGTAAACATAGTTGATTTAGCTGAACGGTTTGCTATTGGTTTGGATCCAATTAATAGTGGCAACTTTACACACCGATGTAAGTGTCCGTCCAAAGAGCATAAAGGAGGAACAGAAAGAACTGGCTCTCTTTATATTGACTCTGATAATAATAACTTTTATTGCTTTGGATGCTCTGCCTCTAATAACGCTATAGACTTCTACATGCTATGCAAAGATGTGGACTTTTCGGCGGCACTGCAAGCTTTGTCTGATATTGTTGATCCGGCTAAAATTGGCAAAGTTTCAACAAAAAAGCGGTCAGTCAATATGCCCCAACTGTTTGAAATATCTACTTCTTTTAGAGAGATACAAAAAGCACACCCAGAAGACTTAGAGTGGATAGAGGGCTTTATGAAGAAAACAGATCAATTCCTAGAAAACATTGATCGTTATGATGTGTCTCGGGCAAAAGATTTGCTAAAAAAAGTGAAGTTCGTTATACGCAGGAGATATTCTAAAAAATGAAAATAATTGTTTGCGGAGATACACACGTTGGTGCCATATTTGGTCTTGGCAGGCCAAACGGAAAAGGCGGCAATACAAGAGTCGATGACTATGAGCGAAGCCTCAATTATATAATTGACTATACCATTAAGGAAAAAGCAGATATTTTTGTGCAAACAGGAGATCTATTTGAATATAGAGATCCAGATATTGAACACATGAATATTGTTGACAAAGCTTTAAAGCGATTGTCAAATGCAAATATTGCAACTTTTGTTATAATGGGGAATCATGATTTTAAGAAAAGTGGATCGAGCTTTACAAGTGCTATAACCTCTCTTTCTGCTGTTGAATATCCAAATGTTAGAACCTTGCTTGAACCGGAGGTTGTACAGATTTGTAATTTAAAAAACGAAAAAGTTAACCTGTTGTTATTCCCGTATAGGGATCGCAAAATGTATAAGGGCAACAACATAGGGGATCAATCAGAGGGGTATAATTTACACGCAAAAGAATTGATCGATTCAGTTTCTAATGATGATCCTATATTAGCTATTGGTCATAACTTCTTTTACGAAGGAAGCTACAATGACTATGGTGGCACAGAGATTATGGCAAACCCCCTTGCCTTCGAGGGCTGTGATATGACAATGATGGGCCACCTCCATCAGTTTAGGGTTTTGCGCAAGCACTCACCTGCGTGCATATACACGGGGTCCATGGAAAAGTCTAACTTTGGAGATACTGGTGTTGACAAATATTTCATTGATTATAATATACAGAGTAAAAAGGCAAAGTTTTGCAAGATTCCAGCGCGAGCGCTTTTAGATGCATCCGTTGATTTATCTGGTTTTGACTTTTCAAATATAAACGAATCCCTAAAAGAGTCTTTGGAAGAGCACGACTTGAAGGGTAAAATAGTTAGGTTTAAATTCCTTGTAGACGAAAGAATTCTTCCGGCCCTAGATAAGACAGAGGTTCAATCTATGCTTTATGACATGGGAGCCTTCCATGTTTCAAAGATATCTATAGAAGCCATAGTAAAAAGGGTCGTTCGGGATAATTCTATTTTGGCTAACAAGGATGACTTCTCAATGCTTGAGGCATTTATTGTATCCCAATCTATTGACGGAGAGTATAAAAAGTCCTTGTTAAAAGAAGCTAAATTAATAATGGGAGAAGCATGATACCTATTAAGCTTATTCTTGAAAATTTCTTTTCACATAAAAATAGCGAAATAGATTTTTCTAACTTTAGTTCCGCTCTTCTTATTGGAAACACAGAGGGTGATTACAGCAAGAGCAATGGTAGCGGAAAATCTGCAATCTTTGAGGCCATTCTTTGGTGCTTGTTTAACAAGTCCAGAGCAGCTATGATGGATGATGTAATAAGGTGGGGAGAGCTAACTTGCTCCGTAGTTCTAGAGTTTAAGCATGATAATGTAAATTACATGGTAAAAAGATCTAGAAACCGTATGAACTCAACTTCAACAGTTGAATTCCTCACTCAAGACAAGGCAGGAGATTGGCAGGATATTTCTTGCTCAATATCTGGAGAGACCAACTCAAAGATTGAGTCAATTACAAAGTTAGATTTTAAAACTTTTTTAAATTCTGTTTATTTCAGACAGAATGATATATCTGAGTTTGCAGAATCAGAGCCATCGAAGAAGAAAGAAATTTTAAAGTCCATTGTTGATATATCGCGATGGGACGAATACGAAAAAGCCTCTAGGAAAAAGTCGAGAAATATAAACGTAGAGTGTAAGGTTTTAAAGGCTTCTGTGGAAAATCATGATTCAGTAATTGAAAAGCTAGAGTCTGTTAACGAGGAGTCCAAAGAGGCCAAAAGACAATTTAAGATTCTTTCCTCCAAGAAAGAGACTATTTCTGACGAAATTATGTCTTTGACAAAAAGACATAACAAGATAAAGATATCTCTTGATACGGATACCTTCGACAGGGTTGTTGCAGAGCTTAGCTCTTTAAGGAAAACTAGAGATGCTTTATATCCTAAGATTAGATCTTTAACAGCATCTGTAAAGAAGCATAGCGAAGAAAAGAGGCAGATAGAGGAAAAGATAAGCGTTTTAAATTCTAAGATAAAAGATAAAAAATATATAAGCGATCCAAAGGATAGAATAGAAGAGCTTAGGAATCAGTTAGCTCATTATAGGATTCAAAAAACATCCTCAAAAGAAAGGCTGGATTCTTTTATAGACGATATTTCTTTTGATTCTTGTCATGTTTGTCATCAGTCTATTGATAAAGAATTGCAAGATAGGCTGAGAGCGGAGCATGAAGAGGAAAGATCTCATCATAAGGGCCTGCTAAGCGAAGCTAACAAGGAGGCTTTAGAGCTGGAAAAAAAGATCGAGGGTCTTTTGAAGATACAGCAGGACAACAGAGAGCTTGAGGATATAAGCGCCAAAACAGCAGCTCTTGAATATAGGCTGAACCTGACAGAAGATGGGCTTAAGAAGGCAAAAGATTCTCTAGGAGAAATGTCTATTGCTCTAGATGAGGTTACATTTAAAATAGAAACAAATCAAGAAATATTAGAATCTATTAAAAATGAAGACTTTCAAGCCTTAAGAGAAAAGCTTAAAGATCTCAAGACAAAGAGAGAACAAGTTGTAAGCAAGATATCCGAAAAGGATAGAACGATTGGCATGTTAGCAGAAAGAGCATCCTTGCTCAAAGAGCAGGAAGCAAAGATTCGCTCAAACAAGAAGAAGATAGCAAATAGGCTAGAGAAAATTGCGCTATTTGATAAGCTATCAAAATTATTTGGAAAGGGTGGTATCCAAACAATTCTCTTGGATTCTGTAATAGAAGACCTAGAAAAGACCGCCAATACAACTTTGGCATCAATATGTAATGAGCCCGCTATAATTGTTTTGGAAACGCAAAGGCTTGGCTCAGATGGTGTTTCTATAATTGAAACTTTAGATTTAAAAGTCAGAAAGGATGGACATCTTCAAAACTTCAAGTCTCTTAGCGGAGGGGAGAAGTTCCGTATTTCACTAGCCCTAAGAATAGCTCTTAGCGATATATCGAGTAGGTATGGCGGCTCTTCGTTAGAGTTTTTGCTAATGGACGAAGTTAACTCTCCGCTTGATAGATATGGCGTAGAAACCTTGTTTGTTAATGTAATTAAATCATTAGAGGATAAGTATAAGATTTTGGTCATAACTCATGATGAATCGTTAAAAGAAAAATTTGATAACGTTATAGATATCACAAAAATAAACGGAGAAAGTGAATTAAACTTTACCACCAGGTAGTATGGTAATTTTTTATTACTACCTGAGAGGAAAAGATGATTGTATTAACGCTAGAAGAGTCAGTACTAGAATATGTTTCTGGATTTCCCGAGTATATAACGCTTACGGCTAATGTGCCAGCAACAGTTTATTACACTCTGGATGGAACAACTCCAGATATAAGCTCTTTAATTGCCGTAGACAAAGTATATCTGCCAACTAGCGGTTCTGCGTTTACGCTGAAGGCAATTGCTATTTCGATTGATGACACTTCTGCGGTTTTGGAGGAAGAGTATAAAACGGACGCATCAGATTTGGACGGCCCAAGGCATCTTGGAAAAGAAGGAATAATAATTATGCCTTATGGTACTAGCGCAATAGACAGCTTGTCTTTTGACTCAGAAGGAGATGACGCTCAAGAAACCTCAATTAAATTTTCTGATTTAGAAATAAAAGCATCTACAACAGACATTAGAGGGATCGCCTTAGAGGCAAATACAACATCAGTTTCTTTTGTAAATCTTGCCGACTCTGCCCCAGGGGACACAGAGGCGATACAATCTTCTCCAAATAATAATGTTGAGTTTGATCCTAACGCAAGATATATAAGCATAGATGGCTCAACCAATGCTGCTTTCCAGAATCAGGTTGTCAAAATAGTGAATCGTCCTTATAGTACATTTGGGCCAACCAGCAATTTTTACAAAGAAAGGCTTGGGCAAAAGGAGCCCATCGTAACTGGCAATTATGTTCGGAGCTTTTATAATCCAGCAACGAACATATATGTTTCGTATTACTGGGAAAGCCTTGAGTCTAGATGGATAAAGTCTATTCAAACTGTAGATAAAAAGACTTTAAATATTTCACCAAGAATGGAGCATCCGTTTGTATTTAGATGGATACAGGATCGAGCTTTAAGTCAATTGTTCTAGTTGCTTCGATATTAAGGAGTTTGTTTTGTTAAAGTTATCAGTGTCTGCAATGGACTCTTACAAGAAGTGTCCAAAAAAATATCATTACAGATATATAGAAAAGCCAGATGTGCTCAAGCAGAAGTTTGGATTTACCGAATTTGGCTCTTGCGCCCATAGGGTCTTGGAATTATTTCACGAAGAAATAATGAAAGAAGCACCGCCTCCAGGTAGTTATCCTGTTTTAATGAAAAGATGCTTCAAAAAAGCTGTTAAAGAATTTGATGTAGATCTTTTATCAGATCCAGTTTGGACTCCAGATGGAGACAGGCCGGGGCTTCCATATATGCGCGAGATTATTCAGGTTTATTTAAACAATATGAGGACAGATGGGCTGCCCAACGTCATTGGGATTGAAACCCCTTTTAATTTTAAAATAAATGATACCACATTGGTTAGGGGGTTTATAGATAGGGTTGACAAAGTCGGCAAAAATGAATATAGGGTTGTTGATTATAAGACGAGCAAAAATGAAAAGTACCTAACAGCTTTTCAGCTCGTTGTTTATGCGGAGGCAATAAAGAGAATATATAAAGATGCCGAAATTATTCATGGGTCTTATATTTTGTTAAAGCACAACTGCAAATCTATTGATTATAAATTCGGCTTAGATGATCTAGAGGCTTGCAGAAAAAACATTGTTAAAAAAGCAAACTTTATTGATACAGATACAGTTTGGATGAAAAAACCATCAATCCTTTGTAAGTGGTGTGACTACTTTCAGCTATGCGAAGGTGATTGGACAAAATAGGAGCAAAAATGAAGAAACCGTTTGAAGGATACGTTGAAATGTACAGCGAAAAGATATATATAAACACCTCTACGAAGGAGGGATATACTCGTGTTTTGGAAAAGATAGATCCACTGTTATGTAAGTGGTCTTCTAAAACATATTTGTCTGGGCATACCTTCGAAGATATAAAGCAAGAGCTTTCCATGATAATCATAGAAGGCGTAAATGCTTTTAATCCAGATAAGGGCGTAAAGCTTAGTACGTTTTTACACACTCATCTTAAAAATAAATTAATTTCAAAAATCAAAAGTATAAACAAACTTTCAAATGATGCATACAGCTTAAGGGCCGATTCTGCTTTTGAGTTTTGCGAATGTGGTGGCGTAATAACTTCCAAGACAGAAAGCGAAATAAAGAATGGCACTATATCCAGATATAGCTGCAACCAATGTGATAAAGAATACAAGACGGGCTATAGAAAGTCTAGAGAGGAGATATCCTTCTGTGCAATGCCAAAAGTAGATCCAAACAACGGGGAGGAATATGCTGAGTTTCAAGACTCTCTATCTGATTCAGATGGTTTATTTTCAAGCTCATATCTTCCTGTAGATAAAGTTAATTTAGAAATAGCAATAGATAAATTATCAGAAAAGGCAGACAAGGATACGATTACGATATTAAGAATGGTTTGCCTAGAGGGGTTCTCAATAAAAGACGCCGCAAAAGAAGTTGGACTAACCGGGTGGGCGGCAAGCATGAGGCTTAAAAAGCTAGACAGAAGCAAGATAATCCTAGATATATTAAGTGAATATTTTGAATAAAAATGACAGACAACCTTCTTCAGTTTATAAAAGATGAAAAAGATATTGCAAAATATAAAATTTCTCTCTTAAAAAAAGGAAAAGACAAAAGCTATAAGCATAGGCTTATTTCCATAGAAAGAGGTTTTGTAGAATATCCTTTTGAAAAAATATCATTTGAAACCTTAGATGAACTTAAGGAGGCCATTTCTTTATTCAAAACAGACAGAACTCTGTTCGAGAAAAAATTTACAAAACATTCATTTAAGAAAACAAGATTGGTATCAAAGAATCAGCGGAAAGTCATTAATCAAAAAATTCGTTTCTATAATAATTTATATAAATATCTTTTGGACTTTGAAATAAAAGAAGTTGATTTATCGTTACAAAGCTCAGACCATTCTTCGTCCGAAAGCGCTAATATGGCGAAGAGGCGAGCAAGAGTTCAAATACTTATATATTGTCTTTCTAGATTTATTTATCATAAAATAAAGAGAATAGAGGCATCTCTAGATTTAGAAAGTCTATCTTTTCAGGAATATGATTTAACCAGAAAAGCCTTAGATGACTTCTTTGCTGGGTTTAAAGATAAGCTGTTTAAGCATTATAATGATGGCATTATACAGACCCCCTTGTTGATCAGGGAAACCGCTGGGCATAATAGCTTCGTTCCAACGATTTATCCTTTAGTTAATTTGATATCTAAATATCCAAAGGATTATAGGCTAGAAAGAATGCTGGACAAAAGAAGGGCATTCTTTATCGGAAAAGCTCCAATAAAGAAAAGATCTGTAGAAAGAGGGCTGGGACTAATTACTCCCATGAATAGAGTTGGAAATGAAGCAATAAACTTGTTGTATTTAGATCTTTGGACAGACAATGGCATTTCGATAAATCAAATTATGGAAAAGCAATTTTTCAACGCTAATATGGGAGAGGCTTATTGTAAGGCTGTTTCGACCAAGCCTGTATGGTTTTTTAATAAATATATTGATAATAAATTCATGCTAAGAGAGGTTTGCTCTCTTCTGGAGCTTAAAAATACAGCTCTTATTGATAAAATTGATTTTGATGATCAATTAATTCTTGATAAAATAAACAATATTAGCAGCGGAAGTATATCTATTTGTTCTGAATCAAGTAAAATGTATGTTGCTGCTACTAGATCTGAGTCTAAGTATATCAGAGAATCTCTTAATTGGATAGACTTACTAATAAAACAAATAAAGAATGATTATAAAAGTCTTTTTGATCCTACTGCTTTGAGCAAGAAGAAAAGAGAAGATAGAAAGTCTAGAGTCAAAAAGCTTAAAAGATAGGGGTCTTTATGGATAGGAATAGAATTCAAGATATAAAAAGAACGCTTGAAATAAACTCTGGTTATTCAGAAGAGTTTATTATACTTCTAACAGATTTGCATTCGGTCTTGAAAAGCACAATGCCAGAGGTTGATCCGTGGAGCGAATGGGCTGATCCAGATGAATTTGGAGGTGAAGAGGGTGACGCACCAGATACGAAAAGTCAGTGGCTAGACAAGCTAAATAGCGCGTTTGACAACAGAAAGCTTGACGGAATTGCTAGCCTCATTATGGCAAATCCAGAATTTAAAATGGAGCATGAGGGTTGGGCAAGAAGCCTTATGTCAACAAATTTATCTTTAAAAAATAATATTATATTATTTTTGGTAAATTATGGGTTTAACAATTTTATAGAAGATACCCTGGAGGCTGGAGATACAGCAATATTGGCAGAGCCTTTGCCTGTAGAGGAGATTAAGAGTCCCGAGCCAGAAGGAGAGCCTGCTCCAACGGCGAGGCCTTCTTCTGAGAAAAGAGAAAAAGGAAAGAAGAGAAAAAGAAGAGACGGCCCTCGCAGTAGGCCCAGTGGAATGGAGGACTTTGAGCATATTTACTGGAACATGAGAACGGACGAGGGATTCTTTGGAGATGAATATGCAGCTCTTGAAGAGGGGGGAGAGTCTCCAAAGAATATTCAAACATCAATATTTTCAGATAATTATTATAATGACAACTATGAGGGAAAGGGCTTTAGAAGAACTTATGGCTTGCTATCAGAAGACACTTTAGATGGATTTGATATAGATGAAGAAAACAAGAGATTAATATACTCTCAAGACAAGATGGATAGCATCATTGAAAGGCTAACCTTAACCCTTAGGGTTTTTGATGATGACCTAAATAGGGAGATCGCAATAAGCCTCAAGGCCTTTGCAGACCGCTTGTCGGGAGATAGCAAAAGGCGATCCTTTACCGATAGGTTAGACTTAATTTTGGCATCAATAAAGCAAAGAGATCTTTATGTCAGAAAGCGTGTCAAGTCTTTAAAAGAAAGAGGATACCACGCCGATGGACCTTTGACACAGAGGGGCAATGAAATAGCTCCATTGCTGGCAAGCAATGATCTTCCAAATTTATTTAATCTGATTTTATCAAAAACAGAGGCTCTTATCTTTCCTGTGTTAGCCGGAGGTTTAGGGGTTTGGCTTAAACCTAAGAGCTTTAGCAGAGAAAATTGGAAAAACGCATGGGCAAAGATACAGTCTAAATTTGAAGAAAAATTCAGAAATACAATAAAAAGTAAGTCTAAAGAATATTTGAGTTTAACCGAAGAAAGTTTTTCATATTGTAGATTTATGGTAGGCTCTATTAGCACCTCCAGGTTATTAATGAATACCTGGAAGGAAGAGCATACAACCCGACACTCTGAGTGGAAGCAGATGAGTTGCCCAACCTGCAAGAAGATGATATTTGCACCGAAAAGAGAAATAAGAAAAGGAAAAAGAAGAGACTCATCTCATGCGGGGGCAGATTATCAACCAGATGTTTACAGTCTATTTAGAGAGGATGGGACGCCAATATTGCAAAATGAGCTTTATCATCCACAAAGATTGTTTCAAACAGAAGAGGAGAGAGGGCAAGCTGAACCTCAAGGCATTACTGCACCCGGCTGGGCGTCTGGCGGGAAAACATGGGCAGAGATTCAAGAGCTTATTGCCTCTGGAAATGAAAAGGATCACCTTGAAGGGTTAAGACGAAGAGCTTCCGCTCTAAGGTCTCTTGGTGCAAAACGACTTGCAGTTGGGTCAAAATCTAAGGGGACAATTTCGGATATAAGATATATATGTCCATATACCAAAGAGGAGGATAGGCCCTCTGCTCTATTAAGTGATGATGTCAAGCAAAAATTTGAATGTGGGTTATATTTAGATGTAGATTCTTTCTTGGACAAGAAGAGGGCCAATCCAGATTATAAGATCGATCCTCGCTCTTTGCAGTCTTCTTTCTCAGAAGGAAGCGCTTCCGACTCGGTTCGTCAGTTCGAACAGAAGCTTCAACAGGCAGAGACGGAAGGCTATATAAGCGAAGGTCAAAAAATTATTTTAATGAATGAGCTTATGAGGCGTCGAGGTGGAGGGTGGAGGTTTTCGTATAAATCCTTTAATTGTCCTACAAAAATCCCAACAGATGGTGTTGAGGGGCTGGGGCTTTCATCCCTTATCGAAAAGTTTTCATTTATAGCTACACCATTGGCAGGGCCGATAAATGAGGCCAGGCTAGACAGAGGCAGTTTATCTGCTGATAATTATTTTTCTCATTCCGAAATACATCCGCCGCTCAATATGGATGGATCTTTGGCTACTGCAGACGACCTGGGAGAAGGCACTTTGTCATACCTTATTTGCGGGGCCCCGACTAGTCTTTCGTCATTCAGTAGAGATGCTAACGAAAAAGGCTCTCTGCCTAGATTAATTCAAGATTTAATAGCAGAAATGAGCAAAGGATCTTTGTTGCAATCAAGGGCTAAGTTGGTGGCTTTAATCAACACTCTTTTAAGTTTAGGCGTTGATTTTGATGATATTATGCCATTTATGTCAACTCTAACGGCCCCGATGTTGACGGAAGATGCCTTGGGTGGAGCTATAGATACTATCGAAAATTCTGGAAGACTGCACAAGATAGCTCACATTTTAGCTATCGCTATGTCATCTGCTGTAAACCTAGAGTCATCTCTTTCCGGAAGCGGAGATGGGGCAAAGTATTTAGAATCTATTGGAGATGTAAAGCTGGTTTGTGGCCATGGACATAGATTTTCAGTTCGTGATTCAGTTTACTTTGGAAGAACTCACACTGGATTTAGAACAACGGCTGGGTTTAATATTGCCGGCTCTAGAATACTAGAAACAAGAGGAGCAGAGAACTTTAATGCAACATTACTTCTTCAGAATAAAAGGGGTAAAAAATATATAAACAGCATTGATAGTGCTACTATTGGGGTGGAAAAGCATCTTTTTAAAAATTGGAGTGGCAAAAAAAGAATAAGATCGATAGGATTTGAAGGGCTTGAAGATGATACCTTTTACTCCTTTGAGCAGGGAAGGCAGAGCTTTTTCCTTTGGGGATCAGAAAGTCAATATGGAGACTGGACCTCTGCTTTTTCGCACGAAGAGACTATAAGAGGAACTGAGCGTTACGAAACACAATCTGAAGACTCTCTTGACTCCCAAACCGAGGCTGGCCGAAGCAGACTAGAGGGGCAGTTGGCGGATCAACTGGACTCCACGGAAGAGAAGGGCTTATTGGGCAGAGATAAGGCAGACAAGGCTGCTAAGCGTATAGAGGGGATATTACAATCGATTCTTATAAATATAAAGGAGTGGCTAGCGCTCTCTACAACTCTAGAGGTAAGAGGCCTTTTGTCCGGTAAGCCTGTCACATTTATGTCGGTTGGTGATTCGAGTCCATCAAAAGTTCAGGCCGAACTACAAGATGGGCTGTCTGAAATTACAAAAAAGATAATGGGAATATTGGCGGCATGGAAAAATGAAGCGGCCCCACTTGATGACATGGTAAATCACTTTATGGGCACATACTTTAAAGCACTGGAGGGGATGGACATAGACTTTGTTGGATATTGGGGAAAATCTCTATCTCCGATGAAGGATAAAAATATAATTAACGGAATCATAAGGTCCATGAAAAGTGGGGGTCAATTTTCTGATTTGCCACAAAATATAGAAAGGCGATTGGATTATATTCTACAGCTTAATAGCAATGGAGAATCTATAGCTACTTTGCTAGATAGCTTTAGAGGTAGTTTTAGCGTATTTACTCCAATGAAACATCATATAAAAGATATTCTTTCTGCTCCAGCTGAAGGAGCATCGGGTTTAGCTGATTATAGTTATAATGTTGGTCCAAGTTTAATAAAAATGAAGGGCAGAGAGTTTATGGGTAGGGTCTTATATGCGTCTTCAGCTATGTATCTTGCAGACATGATTTCCAACACTTATAACACGTACATGGTCGATGGATCGCCTAAATATATTGGCTATAACCTGTATGATTCAAATGATGACTTGCTAGATCTTTCTACGGCAGAAAAAGTTCTCGGATTAAGCATAGACGATATAAGTTCAATTAGAATAAAGATAGCTCTTGACAAAGCGGGTGAAGAGGTGGTGGGCGATCTTCACGCCAACAGTGAGACCAGAAATTGCATTCTAGAGCTTAGCTCTAAAGTATACATACTAAGAACGGCATGCACTGCGGAGAAATATATAACAAAAGGAAAGAACTATATACATAGTCTATTTTTAGAGATCCTAGAAGAAGAAAAAGACTCTTTGGACAGAGAAACGTACAATCGGGCATCTGCTATTGTGGCTGGGGTTATGAATAACGCTCCCTTTACCACAATGAATCTTGGTGCCAGCGGAAAGTACAAAAGATTTTATGGAGGCGAAACAGAGGGGGAGGAAGATGCGGTTAGTCCATCTGATCCACATGCATTAATGCCATTATTCTCAACATACATAGTTGAACATATGAATGCAAAAGAATATTATCCTATATTTTTGCTAACTTATAAAGCAAAAAGAGGAGGCCAAGCAAAGTCTTATCATAATTTTTCTGGAGTGGGAGACCTTCCCGACATAGGTGTTAAAGAGGCCCATGTTTTATCAAGATTTATTCTTCCAGACGCAGAGTCTTACTCTGATGAGACCGAAGAAGGCTTCTTATCGGAAGTGTATCGTAAAAATGGATGGAAACTCTTTAAGATAAAAATAGGAAAAACATATCAGCTTAAGCTAAAAAGAACCCAGGAAGGAATAAAGGGAGTTAGCCTCATATATCACCCAGGAACAAGCGAGGTTTTCTCTCACAGCGAGGAAGCCCCTGCTTTATTGGGATATGAAAATGATGAATTAAACTTTAATTCAACCCATGCGCTATCCATAGGTCAGGTGGGGCCAAGAGTGGGGGCCGGATCGCTGTTTCCTCCGCATCCAAAGAAAGCAGGAGCTGTTGGCATTCCAATTCCAATAGATTTTCAAGAAAAAAAGCTTGGGCCAGATCCGTTGTTTCCAATAGTTGAAATTCGTATGCCGGTTACAATAACAATTGCGGATGATCAAAATAAACCCAAAGATGTAACCTTTGATATATCTGACTTTTTGCTGAGAGACCCTATTGACGTTTCTTTCAAGATTTTAAAAGAAATACTCTCCTTAACAGAAGCATATCAACTAGATAAGAGTCGGATAATATTACAGCATAGTTGGACCCCTGAAAGAGCAGAGAGAGAACTCAGACCCTCTTATGCGATCAGAATATCTGACTTGCTTGATTCATATAGAAGCTTACCATATTATGTCGAAAGCGCAGTAAGCGCTACAAGAAAAGTTGGAGGCCCCTCTGTTGAGCACTTCCCAGAAGGTCAGGCCGGAAAGAGTAATACTCAAATATTTGAAGGCAGGCGTCACCCATACTTGCCGCTCATGGATTGGGCCACTATGTATAAGATACTTACCAGGGTAGGTCCAAGCTGGGGAGGTCATCAGCTTTGGTCTAAAGAGGGAGAGAAGCAAAGAACTCCAGAGTATATCCTTAAAAGAAACGCAATTACAGACTTTCTTATAAAGGTTTATGGACTAGAGCAGTTGTCTAATCTGATGAATGAAGTGTTAAAGAAAGAGATTCCTGATGTTATCATCGCACCAGAAGATTTGCTTGCTCCAGATGTTTTAATACAGCGTTTGGCAGCGAGATATTCAGATGAAAAGATCTCTAAATTATTTAAGAAGTATTTTGGCTACGATATTTCTTCTGATGATGCTGCCGGATTTGCATGGGCTAATCCGAGGCCTGGCAGCAAAGCTGTCCAGACAAATTTGGCAAAACATTTTGAAGCTTGGGTTATGGGCTCTGAGTCCTTCTTTCCTATAGGCGTTGATAGCGAAAGAAGCGAAACAACACAAAGCCCCAATGCTTATATAAAGATGATGAATGTTGTTTTCGCGTCAAATATCCGACCGAAAAAGAAGCGCGAAAGAGGAAGGCCAATAGAAACTGGAGAACCCTCTCAGAGAGAGGTTCTAGAAAGGGTAAGAGATCCTGATAGTCCGGAAATTTTAACAGATAGCCTTCTTTATGCGCATGAATATTATAATAAGGCTAAAGGAAGAATATCAGTTAGAGATTATGCAGATGGAATAAGTGATTACTTAATGCAATACATTGAGTCTTCAGATTCGTTTATAAAAGAAAGCCTGCATATGGTTGGCCATATAAAATATTCTGAAAAGCTAAAGACGCACTTGTATCGCAGGAGTATAATAAAAAACGCGAACCTCAACGCCCTGTGGAGGTTCATAACCGGGTAGTCCATGAAAAAGGAGAACAGATGTCAGTTGTAAGAATTTTTAATGATTCTGATGATCAGGAAGATGAAAACACCACTTGGTCTATGGAAGACGTAAAGGATTATGTAAAGCAATATCTTGTATATGATCTACAAATTAAGGATTTGCAAGAAGCTAGAAGAGATTGGTCTTCGGACTTTCTCAAGCAAAAAAGCATTCCAAAGAAGGAGCTGACCCAAGCTCTGAGGGCTGCGAAGCAAGAGTTAGATATGGATGTCGTAAATGAAATCTACGAGAACATAAATGACATGTTTATTTAGCAAATAATTCTGTTGAAATTTAGTTATATGTGTATATAATAATTTTGGAGCCAGCACAAATAGCTGGCTCTTATAATAATGCGCCATAAGGCGTCCAGAGGTTTTAATGGCAAAAGGCCCCTTCGTATCGTTGCATAATCACACTGAACTAGGAAGCCCCCTGGACGGCATGAATAACGTCTACGACCTCTTTCGTAGAGCAAAGGAGATAGACCACCCTGCGGTGGCTGTGACCGACCATGGTACGCTCACGGCCCTCTACGACGCTCGAAAAGCAAGTCTTGAGACTGGGGTTAGGCTGATCCCAGGCATTGAGGCTTATTTCGCAGACGACCTCTCAGAAAGAAAGTCTTATCATTTAGTTTTATTGGCTCAAAATGAAGTTGGATATAGAAATATTCTTAAGCTAAATTATTCTGCATACAAAAATCAAGTATCAGGATACATGGGAAAGAAGACTCCCCGAATTTCCTGGGAGCACATAGAGGCGAATAACGAAGGCGTTGTTGCCCTTACGGCTTGTTGCAATGGATTAATTGCAAAAACATTAATAACGGATGACAACGAAGAAAAAGCAATGTGTCACATAAGAAGGTTGAGCGCCATATTTAAAGATAGGTTCTTTTTGGAGCTTCAGCCTCATGCTTTATATGATGTAAATAAGCACGGAAAAGAAGTTAATCAGCAAAAACTTAATGAAGCTCTTCTTAGGATATCTAGCGATTTTAAAATTCCATACGTTATAACCTGCGATGCCCACTACAGAGACAAAGAGCACGCAAAGTATCATGATTTTATGCTTGCCATAAAAGATAAAAAGGCCGTTGATGACCCAGGTAGATTTCGTTATGGCGTGCAAGATATGTATCTCAAAACGCATGAAGAAATTATTAATTTCTTCGGACCAAAAGTTGCAAACATAGGCATGCAAAACTCCACAAAGATTATGGAATCATGCGAGGACCCATCTTATCTTGAGCCAAAGGGACCAATGCTTCCGGCATTCCCTGTTGAAAATCAGAATGACTTTTTGCAGTTTAAGGCTTGGAAGAAAAAAGTTGGATCGACCATTCCTGAGGATCAAGCCTATCTTAGGTTTAAATGCATAGAGGGCTTTAAGGACAAGCTGTCTCACCTAGACAAGGATGACAAAGAAGAATATTGGGATAGAGTCAAGCTTGAGCTTTCGGTCCTTGAGGGTAAAAACTTCTCTTCTTATATGCTTATTGTTGCGGATTACGTTAACTGGGCCAAGGAGAGGATGCCGGTTGGACCAGCAAGGGGATGTTTTGTTCCTGGCTCTATGGTTCAAATGGCGGATGGATCGATGAAAGCGGTTGACAAAATATGTGTAGGTGAGGAAGTAGTTTCTCACAATGATTCTGTTAATAAGGTAACTGATACCTTGACTTACAAGGTTGATGAAGAGCTTGTAGAGCTTGAGTTTGAAAACGGAAAAATCATTACATGTACTAAAGATCATGAGTTTTTCACCACCAATCGTGGCTGGGTAAAGGCTGATGAGTTGACCAATGACGATGATGTAAAAGAAATTTAAATTATACTAATTAAATAAAGAACTTGAATATATCGGGAGAATTTAGTGAGATTAAAAAGCAAAAAATACGTTGCCTATAAAGGCGATGTACATGATCTTACGGTAGAGAGCACCCACTCATACAACATTGAGGGATTAGCCGTACACAATTCCTCTGCCGGGTCCCTTGTAGCGTATCTTACCGGAACAACTAGTGTTGACCCTATTGAGTATGATTTGATTTTCGAAAGATTTCACAATAATCAAAAGAAGTCTTTTCCAGATATTGACACAGACTTTTCTAACCCAGGATCGGTAAAAGAATACATAAAAGAAAAGTATGGAGCAGATCGCGTTGCTTCGATCTCTAATTGGAGCACTTTATCTCCACGCGTTGTTATAAAGGATGTGGCAAGAAGCCTTCGTTTGGGAGGGGATAAGTCTTCTGCCTTTAAGATTGCTAATGCTATAACCGATATTATGCCCGATGCAAGTACGCTTGATCAGGCAATGCGAGAAAGCAATCAGTTGTCTGTGTATATGGATGAGTATCCAGAGCTATATGAGTATGCGTCCAAGCTACAAAACCTTACGCGTAATTGGTCTATGCATGCTGCTGGAGTAGTTATTGGAGAGAAGGCTTTATATGAAACTATTCCTCTTAGAATAGACAAAGATGGTCATGTTATTTCTCAGTGGGAAAAGAATAGGTGTGAAGAAAACGGCCTTATAAAGATGGACATTCTGGGCTTAAAAACGCTTACGGTTATAGACAATGCTTTTAGACTTATAGAGGTCTCTACAGGAGAGAAGCTTACCGTTAATGATATTGATATGACAGATAAAGCTTCATATGATATGATTGGACGGGGAAATACAATTGGATTATTTCAACTTGAGTCTTCGCTAACGCCATTCTGCATTAAGCTTAAGCCAAAAAGCATAGAGGATATATCGGCTATCAATGCTATCGGAAGACCATCGTGTAAGCCTAACGAGAGAAGAAGGTATGCAAAAAGAAGATTGGGCAAAGAAGATACAACATATGATCACCCCAATCTTAAAAGAGCACTGGAAAAAACTTATGGCGTCTTGGTATACGAAGAACAGGCAATGATTGTTGCACAAGATTGTGCAGGATGGAACCTCAACCAAGCAGATGCTCTAAGAAAGATTAGCAAGCTAAAGGGAAAGGATCCAAAGCTTGTTCTGCGTACAGAGGCTAATTTTATAAAAGACTGCATGAAGCATAGTGGTATGTCATATGAACTTGCGTGTAAAATATGGAAGTCATATATAGAAGTCCTAGGAGGATACGCGTTTAACAAGAGTCACTCTATCTCTTATTCGATTATATCTTTTTATACAGCATGGTTAAAGTGTCATTATCCGTCTGAATTTATGTGCGCATTAATAAACTCTGAAGACCCAAATAGCGATAAAGCCCAAGAGTACATTGATGAATGCAGAAAAATAGGAGTAGAAATTATTCCTCCTGGAGTAAATCATAGCGGAGGAGGGTATAATATATTAGAGGATGGAAATATCTCCACGGGTCTTTCGGCAGTTAAGGGAGTTGGAGAGAAAGCAATTATTAGTATGATTGAAAATCAACCATATAAAAGCTATCCAGATTTCTTATCCAGGAATAACAGCAGAACCGTTGGCAAGACAGTTATACAGTCTCTTGCAAAAGCTGGAGCGCTAGATTGTTTCGGCAGACCAAGAAAAGATATGCATGATAATTATCAAAAGTATCGTTCAAAAGCTAAAAATGCAATCAAAAAAGCAATTGAGGCAAAGATTTTTGCGGCCAATCCAACAATGAAGAAGATTCCAAAGGACAGGAAGGAAGAGTTGTTTGAGGCTTTTTCGATACCGAGCGGATCCGATGAGTTTGCTCAGATTATATCTGAACTAGAATTTACAGCCTCAGATGAAGAGTGGGATCGTAAAGAGATTCTGCTCTTCGAAAGAGCTGTTCTTGGAAGATCCATAAGCGGAAATCTGCATGAAGTGTTTAAGGACTTCTTTAGCGGAGGCTCTTTAGTTACACCTCTTTCTGCCATTTCAAACCTAGATAAGGGTGCCAGGGTTAGGGTTGAGGCTATAATCAAAACAAAAATTAAAGAATTTAAAATAAAAAATGGTAAAAATGTAGGAAAGAAGTTTGCCAAATATCTTGTTGAAGACATTAATGGTGATACTTGCGGCCTTACTCTTTGGGCGGAAGACTATGCTAGGTATAGGTTAATGCTTAGGGACGGAATTCCTATTAAGGCCATATGTAGAGTAAATAATTATTTAGATCAAAAAGATTTAGCTCTTTCAACTCTTGAAAGAGTTTACGGGAGAGAGGTATGATTGTATGTAAAAAGTGTGAATTTGAAGTCTCCGACTCGATGAGGCATGCCCTAATAAAGAATTGCTGCCCAGCATGTGGAGGTGCTTTGTTGGGGGATCTGCACGTCCAAAGATTGGAGCTTATGAAGCAAAGAATTTTGCAACAAGAGTTTTCAGCAAGAATAGACAGTGATTTAATTTTTGACTTATCTATGTTTTTGTTAATGGAGTTTTACCCAGAAAGACTAGAGGCTAGCAAAGAAGACAGCACATATGAAGAGGAAGGTTCGGAGCCTGAAGAGGTCTCTGGAGAAGTTGTAATGGAAGAAACATATGAAAGCATTAGGGATCAAGTTAGAGGCGAAGTCTTGTCTGAAGAAGAAGGGTTTCAAGAAAACCCCGATGATCTGAAGGTTGCAAGGCTAAAAAGAATAGCAAAAGAAAAGAGGGTTAATAATCCCGGAGCAATAGTCAGGAGGGTCTCAGATTGATTCGAGCAGTTGGAAATAAACGCTTAGATTTAAGCGATAGTGAGTTCCAATATTTTCGATCTTTAAAGGACCAGTTTGGAGAAGTTGATTTTATAGGTTTATTCAAAACAGATAAAAATGGAATAATAATAGCGGTTAATCCGCCAACGAACAAGGGAATTCCTTTCGGAATTATATTTTTTATGTTAAACGTAATGATGAACCAAAGGGTCAGGATCTTGGACGAGAAGATAAATAAAATAACGGATCTCGAAACAAAAGTTGACACCCTCCTTGGCGTGTCTAACATGGTTGAGAGGCTGGAGCGCCTAGAGCGCTTGGCAGGAGGGTAGATGACAAAGCTTCATGAAAAAATTTCGGTAAAAACCTTTTCTATCGAGAACATTGATATCTCCTCAGTTGAGGAGATTATAAATTTGCTTCCAAGAAATGGAGTAATTGACCTCAATATAGCAGAAAGATGTTTGATCCATACCCTAGAGGGGCAAAACTCATGTCAAGAAAAAATTGTCCAAGTTGATAGGTGGATTGGATCTTTGTCCTCAAAGAAGAACAAGGCTTGGTCGGCAGCTGCTTTGCACAAAGCAAAAGAGGCAGGACTCAAAACTATAAAGGACAAAGAGTGGTACGCTCAAGCCGATGATGATTATATAGAGGCATGCAATGAGCTAGTCTTGGCAAAGGCTTGCAAAAAGTGGCTCGAAAATAAAGCAGACTATTTTTCCGGATGGCACTATGCCCTAAAAACCTTCTTGCGCAGGGATTATTCTATTGAGAATGCTAGTGGCGTGGGGTATAATGCTAGTGTTGAATCGGAACCCTTTCCGACCAAATCCTCAACGGCCCCCGAGGATTTAGGTGGTGATGAGATTGAGTGGGGCTAACTCTAGTAGTTTGGCAGCAGTCCGCAATTAAGCGGCTTAAGCCACGAATGTAGGCCGATGGCCTCAAAAAAACAGGAGAATAAACATGGCAAATGTAGTGCTTGGAGAAGTAGACTGGAATGCAGCAGATTCCAATTCAAAGTCTGACTTCATGCGCCTTGAAGAAGGCGACAGTATCGTTAGGGTAATGGGAAATCCCATTCAGTTTTATGTTCACTGGGTAGTTACTCCCGGTGGAAATCGACGCAAGGTCAATAGTCCTATTGATAGTCCTCAGTTGCTTCGTAGATTGGAAGACTCAGGTTTTAAGCGACAGGCTCGCTGGCTAATCAGAGTCCTAGATAGGGATGATGATGAATTTCGCATTCTTGAGGTTGGACCTCAAATCTACAATGCAATAAAGGCTCTTTATAATAATAAGCGATGGGGAAAGGTCACCGCTTATGATATTACCGTTAATCGAGGTCCAAAGGGTCGGCAGCCGCTTTATAGCACCACTCCCAACCCCAAAGAGCCGCTTCCTGGTGATTTAAAGGCAAAGTTTGTAGAGTTCAATGACAGGGTGAATGTAGATAAGCTTATTTCGCCTGCTCAAGCAAGTGATATTTGTGAGCTTATGAGTTGGACCCTTGAGGAGGCAACTCCTTCTGACTCCACCGATGATGGCGATGAATTTGACTTTGATTTTGAATAATTATCTGCAAGATTGAAAAACTATCTTTGAGATAATTTAAGGCGTATAGAGTAAAATCTCTATACGCCTTTTTTATTATGAAAACAATACTTGGATTGGACATATCATCGGCTACAATTGGTTGGTCTATTCTTGAGTATGATGATAAACAAATCGTACTAAAAGAATATGGCAGTATAAAGCCGCCGAAAAGTAGCAAGGGAACTTTAACTTTTAGAGTTGCCTCTGCATATGATGAGGTTTATGATCTTCTAAAGGATAAGGGTCCGGATGCTGTTGCCTCTGAAGCTTATGCAAATAAGTTTCCAAAAGGAAAAAGCACGGCAAGAACAATAATTGTATTGTCTGTTTTTAACGAGTTAATGTCTATGGCTTGCTTAAAGTGTTTAAATTATGAACCTAGCAGATATGCGGTTGTTACAATTAGGTCAATGCTTTCAAAATTGGCAGGATATAAAATATCTTCAAAGGAAGATTGTTTCGAATTTATAAAAAAATATTTCTCTAATTTTAGTCTAAGAAATAACAGAAATGGTAAAATAGCAAAGGAGTGCTATGACGAGGCAGACGCAATTGCTGTAGCCCTAGCGCACGTTTTAAAGGAGAGGATCAATAATGGCTAAAGACTTAACTTACAACAAAGAGGCAAGAAGGGCTCTTTTATCTGGGGCGGAAAAATTGGCCAAAACTGTAGGCGTAACAATGGGTCCGCAAGGCAAGCATGTAATATTGGGGAAATTTGTAGGGGCCCCCGTTCTCACAAAGGATGGCGTAACAGTCGCTAGAGAGGTCACCCTTAAGGATCCCATTGAGGAACTGGCCTGTCAGCTAATCAAAGAGGCGGCAGGACGAACAGCTGCTGTAGCTGGAGATGGAACAACTACAGCTACAGTTTTGGCTCATGAAATATTTAAAAGAGGAAATGATTTAATTAACAATAATTATAGTCCTCTTTATTTTAAGCGCGGAGTAGAGTGGGCCGTAGAAAGAATCCTAGAAGAATTAAATGGAATGACAACAGAGATTGAGGGATTTGAGCCTCTTAGGAGTATTGCTACAATTTCTGCAAACAATGATAGCGAGATAGGCGATAAAATAGCCGAAGCATTTAATGAGGTTGGACTAGAGGGAACTGTTGTGGCAGAGGCTTCTCCTGGCCCTGGAGTTTCAGTTAGATTTGCAGATGGCGTAGAGTTAGACAATGGCTTTATAACGCCCGCCTTTTTAACTGAGGATGGTCAATCCGATGTTGTTATAGGTAATTGCAATATATTAATTTGCGAAGATGAGATCGCAACACTAGGTCCATGCCTGCCTATGTTGACAGAATTATCTAATAATAATCTTCCAATTTTGATTTTGGCAAAAGACGTAAAGCAAGAAGCTTTGGCAACATTGGTTGCCAACAATAAGTTGGGAAGACTAAAGGTTGTGGCGGTTAAGCTTCCGGTTTTAGGGGCTGGCGTTGGCAGTCAGGCAGAATGGCTTGGCGCATTATCTGTTTTGGTCGGAACAACAGTCTTCGGAAATACATCTGGAAGACCGCTTTCTGGAGCAAAATCTTCTGATTTAGGGTTTGCAAAAAAGGTTGTTGTAAATAGGTTTCTAACTAAAATTGTAGAGGGTAACAAAGACGAAGAAAGATTAGAGAAAAAACTCAAGTTATATCTTGATGATATGAATAAGCTAATAGGAGATACGGCGAGGCTAGACGTTAAGAAAAGAATAGCTTTCTTAAAAAATAAAGCAGCCGTAATAACGGTTGGCTACTTAACCGAGCTTGAGCTGAGAGAAAAGGGAGATAGAGTCGATGATTCTATTTGCGCAACAAAAGCTGCTCTTGAAGAAGGCTTTGTTCCAGGCGGTGGCGTTGCCCTGTTAAGGGCAGCACAAAGAGTTGATTTGTCTAAGTTAGATAAAAACTTGGTACCTGCTGCACAGGTGCTCATAGACGCGTGTGTGCGTCCAATTACACAAATTGTGGAAAATGCATTTGAGGACTCAGATGAGATTATTAAGAAAGTTTTGAGTTCAAAAAATATTAACTTTGGATACAATGCAGCAACCGGTATATTTGAAGATATGGTTGAGGCTGGAGTTATTGACCCCAAAAAGGTCACAAGAACTGCCCTTCAAAATGCTGCAAGTATTTCATTATTATTGATAAATACAGATGCAATTGTATCCGAACAAGCAGATGATCCTTCTAGCTGGCAACCTCCTGCTGGATGGCGACCGCCCGAAGAGGGCTCTCTAAGGCACAAATACTAAAGGAGCCGAATATGCCGAAAAGAATAACTGCCAGTGAGGCAGAGAAGGAAATCACAAAGTTCTTCGGAGAAGATACTATCTTTTTCGATGGAAACATCTCTACAAAATATGATGCCATAAGCACTGGAAGTCCAGGGCTTGATGAAGCAATAGGTATCGGGGGAATACCTATGGGCAGAATTACGCAACTTGCCGGACAAGAAAGCTCTGGGAAAACCATGTTGGCCCTTTCCTGCATAAAAAGTTACCTTGACAAACACCCTGACAATACAGCTCTTTTTATTGATGCAGAGTTTACTTATGATCCCGAGTGGGCCAAGGGCCAAGGTGTAGATATTTCCAGAGTAATGGTGATTAAAACAAATGAGGCTAAAGAAATCTTTCAGGGTCTAATTGGAATTACAACTGTAAATAAAAAGACAAAAAAGGTTTCAAAGAAAATGAGAGGGATATTGGATCACATCATAGAAGGAACGGACCCTAGGTTTAAAAACTTAGGAATAATTGTCCTAGACTCTATAGCTGTATTAAATACGCCTCTTGAGATTTCAGCAGAAATAGGAAAAGCAAACATGGCTCCTATTCCCAGGTTTTTATCAACAGAGCTAAAGAAGTTAACGCCAATTGTTGCACAAGCCAACATCGCCTTTGTCGGAATTAATCAAGTTCGAGTAAACCTGGGACAGATGTTTGGAGATCCCACTACTTCTCCTGGAGGTAAGGCTCTAAAGCATGCTTGCAGCTTAATGATTAATATGGCTCCAATTTTTGGGGCCGATAATGTCATCAAAGATGATTCTGGAGATAAAATCGGACATACGGTTCGGGCCAAGATTCAAAAGAATAAAGTCGGAGCGCCATTCAGACAAGCTGAGTATAAAGTAGAATACAAGAAGGGAATCGTAAATAGAGAAGAGGAAATTTTCGAATTGGGTATAAAGTATTCTATAATTGAAAGGCCCAATTCTCAAAACTACGTTGTTAATGGTGAAAAAATACGAGGAAAAGATAACGCAATAGCTGCATTCTCTTTGGACAAAGCGTTTGCCTTGGAATGTGAGGAAAAGATTAGAGATATATATCTCGGAAATAGCGATCTAATAAACCTAGAGGAAGACGGTGAAGAGGAATTGAGCAATCCTTTGCTAGACGCCCTAAGTGAGGGAACCTAATGATTGTAAGATGTAATGCGTTATGCAGAAAAAGCGATGGCTTTACAGACGCGGCTTTGGACGTAGACTCGGATCAGGTTATATGTGGTGAATGTGGAGACGCGATTAAAGATATTTCAGAGTTTGCAAAATTAGCTATGAAAAGCAATGGCGATATCATAAGATCAAAGAAAAAGAAGGCTTTTATGTTTCCCTGTCAAACCTGCGATACACAAGTTGAAACTCAATTTGTAAGCGGTGTTTTGGTTGGAAAGGCTTGTCCAAATGATCAAAAGGGATGCCAGATTAACATCACAGAGACTATGGTTAAAGCCATAGAGGAAACCCACAAACTATCTGAAAAAATAGCTGAGATGGAAGAAGCCCATGAATCAGACTGAAGAATTAAATGGTTTAATAGATATTTGTCATTTTAATTTAAAGAAATCAAAGAAATGCTTAAAATATTTAGTTAGAGAAAGACTTTTAACGAAAGATTGTATTAAGCAATATAAAATTGGTTTTTTTCCTCAGAATCCCAGCATTTTAACAAAGTATATATCTGAGGATTTATTAAATAGGTTAAATATATTAAACTATTCGAAAGGAAGCGATTTCTCTAATTACTTTTTTTTGATTTTTCCAATTTATTCAGAATATGGAGATCCGGTTGGGATCAGCGGAAGAACGCTTCTTGAGGATACAGATAGGGGTATTTTGGGAATCCCCAAGTATAAGAACTCTTCTTATAAGAAGGCAAATATTTTATACGGATTGAACCATGCAAAGAAATATATTTTAGAATCTAATAATGTTTATATATCAGAAGGTTATTTTGATCAAATTGCTATGACGAAAAATGATATTTTGAATTCTGTTGCCATTTGCGGAACAGCTTTTTCTCAAAATCATTTTCTTAAAATCATAAGATATACGAAGAAAATAACCTTTATATTAGATTCAGATGAAGCTGGACTAAAATCTGTCCAAAGAATATATTCAAAATATATTAATCGAGGAATTAAATTAAGATTTCTTAGAGTGCCAAGTTCGTACAAAGATATTGATGAATACTTTGCTGATCCTTTAAAAAACAAAGTTACGTTTATTAATGATTTTAAACAAATAATCCCAGATGCATGGTAGGATAAGTGGCAAAGAAAAAAAGTAAATCATATCAATATAAGATTGTAGAAATCTCATTTGAGTCTGCAAAGCTTAATAATTTTCCAAATGAACGCGGTATAAGTCGTTTTTTAATGGACAATACCTGTAACGAAAAGATATCGGACCTGAAAGAAGAGTTGCTGGATGAAATATATGAAATAGTAAACGGACCTTATTTAACTGATCATCAAAAGAAGATATTGTTTATGAGACTTATGGGCAAAACTCAAAATGATATAGCTGAACACTTGGGAATAACCCAATCCGCTGTTCATAAAGCTATGCATGGAAATATAGATTATAAAAATCACAAGAAGCGATATGGCGGTATAATTAAAAAGCTTCAAAAAATATGCAAAACTCATTCTAGAGTAAGTGAGATTTTAGAAGAAATTGCAAAAATTAATCGAGGAGAGGTAGATTCCTAATAATCTTAATGAATTATGAAGAATAATGGTTTGTTTCTATCTATTAATTAAGTTTGTTGAAGTGAACTTATAATTTAAAAAAGCTTTAAGAGGAATTATAATGCCAAATTGGCCACCAAATTTTGATGATAGCATTGGAAGTAGCGGAAGTCCTGTTACCTTAGGGACCGCTTACGCTGCAGGTACGACATCCCCAGCTATATCTACAGAGGGGCATAAATACGTTGGATTTTTTATTTATGTTGTTACAAGGTCTTCGGCTACACGCATAGATGCTCAAATTCAGGTCAGCGATACAGGTGGCGCGTCCGATGCGGTCTGGGCATCTCTACAGACAGAGGATGTAACAGCCGGGGTCGCTACCCTTAGTGATTACGAGCTTCAAAAAGCTGGAGTTGATACCATGGCCACTGTTCCTGCTTTGTTTCTGCCAATCATAATGCCGGTTCGTGCCAATCGTTTTTTCAGAATAAAGCTTAAAGCTGACGCTGGAACACCCACGGTTTATGCTCGGTTCAGCCTTTCTGGGGGTCCGATTTAATGGTCGTTTCCTTCAAAAAGCTTATTCGAGGCTAATACATTGCCGCGTAATCAAGGAATAATAATTTCTATTAATAAAGACAAATTTTACAGCAAGGAGCGCCTTCATGTCTGAATTAGATGAAGTTCTAATCAAATTATTTAAAAAGCAATCGTCTGATATTTCATCGAAAGACAGACTGCCTTTATCTGATGATTTAAAAATAAAGAAAGTTGCTTTTGATATATACAAGGTAATGGGCGATCATTATAATGATTTATGGAAAATGGAAGATGTTGATGGAGCAAAGTATTTAATCAGAGGCTCTGATCCTCAATATCAGGTAAAAGAAGGTGGAGATTGGAGCACCTCTAGTAATTACGAATATAACAATGTAACTCTTTCCTATAAGAGGGTTCCAATTTGTAGTTTTTCTTCAGATGAATTTGGATTCACAGGTGATGATGTTTTTACATTTAAGTCAGCCTTATTGGATGTTGTTGGATCAGATCAAGAGTTTGTAAAAAAAGTTATTGCTAGTCAGCCAAAAGCTAAAGCAGAGGCTATTGAAAGTCTTTTTCCAGAATTATTAAAATAAAAGGATATATAATGAATGAAGTAAGAAAAATAGCGGCAGAAGCCAAAAGAGCATTAGACAAGCTAAACAACGGAAAGACGTTTACAACATCATATGTTCTAAGCAGGCTAGAAAAAGCAGCGGCCAATAACTCTAGAGATGCTTTAATTTGTCATATGCGTGACATTATGGTCAAGAGAGCCTCAAGCAGAAAGTTTATTTCTCAAAAAGAAATTGGAGAAATTTATGATCATCTTTATGGCATGTCGGGCGGAAGATCCTCTTTCAGAAAGGAAGCCGAAGATCTTCTGCCAGAGAAGCATGCCGCTTTAACTCTGGAGCCTCATGGTGCAGCTGGGTCAAGAATTCCTTGCGAAAATGCTATACCTCCTTTGTATGCAGACAACGAACTTTCCAGAGAGCTTGCGGGTGTCTTTTCTCTAGATAAGAAAGGCTCTTTTTCTGCATTTTCTAATAACTCAATGAGAAAGGCAGAAAAGTTTGCAAAATTACAATTAGTTTCATTAGGGTGCGTCCCCCAACTCGTGAAGGCTATTCGCTCTAATGATCATTTTATTCTTTGCAATGCATCCATTGACACGTCTGACTTCACGCAAGTGAGCGTGCCCATACCTGTGCAAGTAACTAATGGGATCCCCTCTTTGCCCACTCATTTTGTCCAAGATGATAAGCTTGTAAAATTAAATAAAGAAAATTTATATGTCTATATAAAGGATAAAAATAACTTTAAGAGAAAAGCATCTATGGGCAAGTTTGCATCTCAGAGAAGCTCTAGAGAGTTTAAGGTTGATACGCCTGTTATTCCCGCTAGTTTAGAGAAATTTGCAAATCTAGAAAACGAATTGGTTGCAGCAGCTTCTTGTTATGATAGAAGCCAAGTCAGACTTGCTACAAATGTAGTTGCTGCAGAATTAGCTGGCTTTGGAATTCCAAATCCACAGGTTCGAGTAGCATCCTCAAACGATAAGGTTCTTTCTTTTGCCGCTGACATCCCCACCTCTCGTGGCCGAGTAGAGATAAATATTCCGGTTGATATGCCTAATGGTAGGCCGGTAATTCCTAGCAACTTTACTGTTGGCGAAAAGATTTACAAATTAAATGAATCTGGTCTTTCTTCAATTATAAAGGCAGCAAATCGTGATGCAGATTTAAACAAGGTATCAAGAGAAACTGCTGAAATGACAAGACTGTCCTACAGTCAGCTTGTCGATAGAATTATCGATGGCGTTTCAAGGTCTGATTATAAGCAGGCAGAAGACGCTTTGGGTGTAGTTAGTTCAAAGTTTGGCGGACAGCACTACCTGTCAGCTCTCGATAAGTTTTCTAAGCTTTTGAAGCATGCTTCTTCTGGGTCAGAAAGAGATATTATGATTAAGAATGCTTTGGAAAATGGTGATCTTATTAGGGTTCCGACTTCGGTTCAGCCATATTGTCCAAAGCTTGGTCTTCCTGCAAATAAGGTTGATTTTGACGCAAGAGGCAGGCCTATTCCTGCAAGAAGAAAGGCCCAGAGAGATAACCTTAGCGAAACAGGTGCAATGATTTCCTCTTCAAGAGTGGCTATTTCATAGGAGATAAACATGAGCAATAGATTTGAAGATCTAAAGCATTTTTTAAATGCCTCAAATCAACAAAAAACCTCCAGGGCGAGCAAGCTAATTCATTTTGAAAAAGTGGCTCTTGGAGATCAACATGGCATTTTTCAGCATTTTCAATCTAATGTAGCAGAATACGCTTCTCGTGACAGATATTTGGCAATGAGGGGTGGCGACACTCCAACGTCTAGAGATACAGAAGGTCTATATGGACTTACCCCAGAGCATGAAGACTCATACACCCCCACAGATTCTGTCGCCCCTCATTTGTCTACCCGTTATTCTCCAGACCGAGTTGGAGTCCAAGCCATGAGAGTTTCGGATGGAGTTTTTCAGGATCCATACACAAACAAGGTGTATGATTATAATGAAGGATTCAAAACGGAAGACGGCCAAGAGTATCCGGCCGGAAGTGCGGCTCTTCAAACCAGCATAATGCATTTGGCAAATCATTTGGATGGAAAAGGGTTAACAAAAGAAGCTAATTATTTAGACGCTTTGCTAAAATTAGGATAAAAAGAATGACTCTATTGGAAGTCGCTAACGCGAGTACGGAGAAAATTTGGGCTTCAGCAATCGCTGAGCTTCCAGGCTATTCAGCTACCTTCGATTCTTCGGGCGAATTAACTGTTAACGTAACAGCGCCAGGTGGTGAGGTTTTCTCTATTAATACGAAGTCTTATGGTTTTTGGCCTCAGTATTCAGCTACAGTGGTTGGTTACGAAAGTACGGAATATGGCATGTGCGTTATACGTTTGGCCGATTTAAACGATACAACTATACGTAATTGGTTTACAAGTTTTATTGATACTTTGTAATTTACCTTCACAATAAAGATTATTTTTAAAAGATTCTGGCTTAGTAATATAAGACCAGGATTTTTTATTTTGAGGTTAACATGAGCAAAAAAGTTTTAAACCATCCAGACAAAGAAGATATTATAAAAAAGTTATTAGAGGGCGACTCTGTGAAGCAGGTTGAGGGTTGGCTTAAAAAGAAATATCCAAGAACAAAACGCCTTCACGTTTCATATATGACCCTTCAAAAGTTTAGAGGTAAACATTTAAACCTAAAAGGCGAAATCTTAGATGATATAAAAAACAGAAGAACAGAGGTAGACAAAGAGGCTGTTGAGGCAGAGGCTCGTATGATTATCAATAACTCTTCTGCATATCAACAAAAAATAGAAGAGATTGCGTCATCTGAGCTAGATGTAACAAGAAGACTTCTTGAGATGGACTCTCTTATAAACTCAAGAATAGAATACTATTATAATTTATTACAACAAGGAGGATCGCTCAGAGAAGATAAGATTTTTATTGAATATATTAACACGATGAAGACCATTCTTCAGGATTGGAAAAAGTACATTGAAGGTGTTGCGGATAAAAAGATTGAACATAATATTAATATTAGTGTAGTAAATGAACAAGCTAGAATCTTAAAAGAAGCGGTGTTAGAAGTGTTGCAGGAGTTAAGTCCAGATCTTATTTCTATTTTTGTAGAAAAGTTAGATGTGAAAATGCGTCATTTAGATGGATCGGAAACAAAATATATTCAAGGGGAGGTTATAAATGTTGATTAATGGCCGAATAAAAAAAAAATTTAGATTTGATGATTTAAGTAGTTTAGTATCTTTTGAAGAATGGATCAAAATAAACCTTGGATTATACGATGAAGATAAAAGCGTTCCGTTTAGTCATATAAAGATATTTTTAGAACACATTAAAAACAAAGTTAAAGAGCAAAGAGTTTTCGAGAAAAGAGAATGGTTTGAGCAGATAGATCAGCTAATTGAAAGAATAGAGGAAAAATGAATTTCCCAGATAAAATAAATGATTACTTTTTAAAAAAACTGACCAGCTTATCTGCTAATGCGTCAGAGCCAGTGCTTGATAAGATTATAAAAAAATCTATTGAGTTAAGCTCTATGAATATCGATAGTGATGATAAATTTAAAAAATTATTCTTTATAAAAAGTGCAGCCAAAGATATTGGAGCTAAACTTTCTTTTGAAGAAAAAGCAAAATTATTAAATGCAAACATTAACAATCTAAATGATGCTTATTATAATATAATTAATCTAAAACTAGGTAATGCAAAAATAAAAAAGGTTGCATATCCTAATTTTACGAATGCTGGCGATAGGATTGGAGAAGAGTTTGATATAAATAAATGGCTAGAAGTTGTTCATTTGATTTATGATGCTGTAGCTAAAAAAGAAATGAAAAAAGAAAATGCTTTAGATTATTATAGTAATTTTTTAGATATAGAGAACGATGAAGATCTCAAGTTTAAAAAATGGTTTGAATACTATAGTAAGGGTGAGCACTTAAAATATAGTTCAAGAGAGGATGAGCACATGAAAAAGAAATCTGTATATATGAGCAACCTAGGCCAAGGAGGCACGCCTTATTATCACGAAGGCGGAAGTGCCTATCTTGGCAAAGGATCTGGAAAAAATATGCCCGGAGATAGCTTTGATGCTTCATCTTTTGATCGAGCATCAGGTGCCGCGAAAGGGGGCGCTGAAGATGCGGGAAGGTTTAATTCTTGGAAAGAAAAGCTGCACACGGCTATTCGACGAATTGACAAATTATTAAGAAAAGATAAATATGTAGAGCCAGAAACTTACAAATTACTTGCAGAATATTTGTTAAACTTGAGCCTTCAGGTTCATACGCTAAAGCTGTCTAGCACTGCATCTGATATAACACATAGAACATCAAATATGTTTAAAAAGGCAGGCTATTCTGAGGGCGCAGATATATTGAGGAAGGTGGCTCAAGAAATTCCGGACCCCATGGCCCCAGAGGAGCTTGAGCCAGAGCAGGCCCCTCCTGTCGCAGCGGCTCCCGAGGCGGCTCAAGTTGCTCCAGAAATGCCAGAAGAGGAGTCTGAGCCAAAACCAACTGATAACATTCCAAGATCAGATGATGTTGAGCCGGTTAGCCTCGAAGACATAACGCCGATGCCTGGAGCTAGAGAGGGCGAATATGAGGAGTTAGCTGGAGACATTTCTCTTGAAGATGCAGCCAATAAGCTAGATGAGGTAGCGGGGCTTCTTGCGGATAGGAGAATTATTCGTCAGCTAGCAGAGTTTGATATCATGCTTGATAAAATTGGAATTGCATCTATGTTTCCAGAGCTTGCAGAATCGCAAAGCAAATTAATTGATGCGTTTTCTTATGCTCTCACCAGGGTTACAAAGATGATGGGTCAACTTGCTAGCGCAAAAACACTAGCTAGTGCTCAGGCTGGTTTGCCGGGGCAGGAAGAGGCAGAGCAAGAAACGCCTGCTCCAGAGCCAGAAGCTGCTGAAGTAATTTAACAAACATTAACTCAAGAGACTATAATGAATTTAGATGAAATCTATTCGCAAATATTAAAAATTTGTAAAGAAAATTATATATCTGAACCATTTTTGGTTGGAGGTATCCCTAGGGACTTATTTCTAAATAGATTTGAGCGTGATGAGAAGAGCAGGCTTGAGCCAGGACTTGTTCCTCAGCGGTGGACTGAGGGAGAAGGCGTTAAGTATATGGATATAGATATAACTACAAATGATTCTGACGTAACAAGGCTTGCCATACTTTGTGCTGATAAATTTAAAAGAAATTTTAAGCTTTTTTCAGATAGACATATTTCTGTTTACTTAAAAAGTACAATTCTTGATTTTTCAAGTCATTTTATTTCAAAAAAAGCTGTTGATTATATAGCTAAAGAGTTGTCCATTAAAGATAAAAAATTATTTGAAGTTTACAGCAGAGACTTTACAGTAAACACTTTACATAAAAGGTTTTTTGATGATGAAACGCTAGACCCTACAGGCTGGGGAAAAGAAGATTTAAGCAAAAAGATAATAAGAACAGTTCTTCCTTCGGAAATAACGCTAACTGATGATTTTAGGCGTATTTATAGAGCAATTAACTTTGCTGCTCGCCTGGGATTCTCTATAGACAGTGATATTGTTGAATACGCAAGATCTAATAGAGAAAAGTTTTCAGGAGAAAACAAATGGATTTTAAAAGAGGCTTTTATTACCTCAATAATAGGAGAAGCAATCAGTAATGATGCAGATATAACAATGCATTATTTAAATGAAATGGATTTACTGCCAACAGTTTCTCTGTGTGGATCATTTAAAGAAGAGTTGATCAAAAGAAAATTGGTAAAAAAATATTTAGACGATGCCGTTGAACTAACCAAACATGAATTAAAAAATATTGAATTGTAAATTTACTAATACTTTATCTTATTTAGTAGGATGCGCAGACTATGATTAGAGGAAAAACAAAAAAGTGCCCCTTTGGCCTTCCAGTTACAATGGGCTGCAAAACTGCGGGTAATGCTATCTCCAAAATGATGCCATTAGAGTTGGCTGACGACAAAGAGGGAGCTGAAGAAATAGCGGATGATAACCTAGAGCTTATGCTTATGACCGAAGAAGTTTCGAAATGTCCATTTGCCGACATGATTTTAAAAGAAAAAGAATCAGTAGACTGCAAGTATGATCCAAAGCAATCTACTATTCCTGCGGGTAATGTTGGGCTTACAGGAAGTCCGCTGTATCCTCATATTATGGTGGGCAACATGCCAGAAGCTCAATATGGTTATCCGTTAGATTATTATTCTGATAATAATGAAAGTAGAAATATATACTATGGGCTTTACAGCTTGGTAGGATAGGAGAAAAAATGGCTACTAAATTAGAGCAAACAATTTTTAAAGAATCAACTTATCTCTCAGATGAGGCCACCTCATACGCAGAGGATGAGGCCACCTCATATGCAGAGGATGACCCCTTTGAGGATATGTCTCCAGAGGAAATTTTTGGTGCAGGCATGGCTTCTTCGGAAGATGACCCAGAAGACGTAACTCTTGGTGATCTTCTGCGTCCATTTACAGAGGGAGATGGCAGCCTTGGAGAAATGGAAGAAGAGTTAGCCGGTCTCGACGAAGAGGTAACAGGACTTTTAAAAGACAATAAAGATGTAACTAATGTAACTTTAGAAGATCTTGATCTTTTGCCAGGTTCCGATATTAGCTCCAAAGACTTAGATGACAACGAAGAGGAGAAAGAGACAAACTATGCGGACGATGGTGACTTGTCTAAGTTTATGGAATATATCTCAGGACAATATCCTGGAAACATTCCTCAGCATGATGGAAGAAGTATGGTTGGCTGCGAAAAGGCGATTAGCTTTTTAGATAAAACTAATTCTGAAATTTCAAGAGCTATTCGCGAAGATACAGAGAACGCTTTAGACGTACAAGGCCTTGAAGATACCAGGGTAAAAATTATGAGAGATATCATGGTTTTAAAAGAACACCTTGGAAAGCTAAAAAAGAAACTGAAAGAAGAGCATGGAAAGAAGGCTTCTTTGGATGAAAATGGAATTCCAAACTGGGTAAGTGCATCTGGAGAAGAAGTAGAATATTCTGATCTAAAGAAAGAGGCAGCTACGCCAAGAAACATTGTTATCGCAGTTAGTCCATTTGAGAGGGCTATTTCTGGCATAATGATTAATGCTCATGTATCTGGCGGTCACTCTATTGAAGATGTTTATGGATTTTTATCCAAGAAATATTCTATTGACGAAAGAGAAGAGCTTGCTATAATGCAGCTTTGCATGGATAGCGGATTTCATATATTTAAAGATCGTGGAACATATTCTCCAAATGATAGCTCGGCAGACAAGGCTGAAGGCAAAACTGGCGTAGACTTTTTAAGAAATTATTTTGCATAAAATTGGAGAATTACAAATGAGAAATGAATTAATTAAGTTAGCGAATCACCTGGACAAGGTAGGCCTCTACAGAGAGGCTAGTTATCTCGACTCCATGATTGAAGGTCTCGTCACTCAGCTTCCCAAGACTGTCAGGTCTGTAACTGGAGCAGCAGGGGCCATTCAAGCTCTTAGGCAAAAAGAAAGCTTCTCTTATCCGATTATGGAAAAAGAATATCTGGCGCTTCAAAAGGTTTCAAATGAACAGGGTTTTATTTATACGCCCTCAATGAACCTGTCTTCAACCGGGGAGTTAATACTGGGAATTGCCGGAATTGTTGCCATTTTGGTGCTGGTTGCGATGGCCCTTGGGTACAATGTTTCCATTAGAGGGAAAAAAGACAAAGCTTCTGGAGAAATCATATTTAACTCTCCAGACTCTCCCGAAGAGGAAGAGGAAGAGGAAGAGGAAGAGGAAGAGGAAGATGAGAAATGAATTAATTAAATAGTGTAGCGAAAAAAGGGTGGAGCCCATTGTTGATGAATCAAGGTTAAATGATGAGCAAAAAGCTGCTATGAAGCATATGGGGGAAGCGGCTAGAGAAGAAGAGTATGACCGCAGAACGCGAATGGCAGAAAGCGGATATGGCTGGTAACTTTATTATAGAGGACTAAGATGAAAGTAATTAGACAAGATATGAACGAGCAATACAATACAACCGTTGGTTGGATTAATAGCTTCGCCAGAAACTTAGAAAAAAATGCTGATTATCTAAGCAATCTTCGCTCTATTATGAAAAAAAGAAATGATTTTTCTTCAATTGAAGAAAAAATGGCCGATATGAAAACCCGAGCTGGATTTGATCTCATCAAGACCATTGATTCGGTAAGTGATTCTAATATAAAGTCGGCCAAAAAGAATTACGAAAAGGATATTCTTGACACACAAAAGGATATTCTTGACACACTAAGGGCCATCCTTCATTATATTGAAGACTTTGTCTCAGACAGACCCGATGTCTGTTATGGAGTAATCTTAACTCATTGCAGAGAGCATCCTAAGCTTGGGTTTGATAAAATTGAAAGCAAACTAGATCATAAAAAATTAAAAAACCTAGTTGGCGATATATTCAAAAGACACAAAAAAGATCCGGAAGAAGTAATATACATATCTGAAGCAGATATGCCGTCATCTCAAGAGGGCGACATAGCAGACTATGTATCTCATGCTTTGACCGGTTAATAATGGCAAAAAATCAAAAGCAAGACAAGGTTTTTGAACAGCTTAAAACGAGCTTCTTAGATTTCGATCCAGCTCATTTTGTTCAGAATAATTTAACTCTGGATGGTGCAGAGTTTAGCGTTTTAGATAACGGCTGGAAATTTATGGCTGATATCTATAGGTATATTGCTTTACATGCCCCAAGGAGAGATGGAAAGCCCGTTGTTATAAAAAAGGGACGACAGGTCGGGGCGACCGTCATGGCTGGTGCTCTTGATATCTTTTTTACAAATAGTGGGCTTTTTAACAGTCCAAACATTAAAGTTGCGCATCTCTTTCCTGCTTTAGCACATGTAAAAAAATTTTCTCAAGATAAACTTGAAACGCTAATCAGAACTGCTAAAAATGATTTTATAAACAAAAACAAATTAACTAAAAATAAAAACAAGACAATTAGCGCAAATGCCGTTGATAACTTAACAATGAAGCAGTTCGAGTCAGGCACGCTGTGGATCGATAGTGTTGGGTCTGATGGTGATAGAATTCGTGGTATGACCATTGATGTGGCCTTTTATGATGAAGTCCAAGACATGTTTCGTCAAGCTATTATAAATTCACAAAAAACTTTAACGGCAGCAAAGTATGGGCCTATAGGCAAGGGCGTTCAAGTTTTCTTTGGAACACCGAAGCAAAAGGGAGCTTATTTTTCTACAATTTGGGACATGTCAGATCAGCGCTATTACCACTTAGGCTGCATCAATTGTCACAAGACATATCCTTTTTATTTGCCAGAAGATGATAGGTGGAAATCTATTTGGTTATATGAAAACATTATTCAGTGTCCTCTTTGCGGAACAAAGCAAAAAAAAGTTCAAGCAATTGAGCTAGGAAAATGGGTGGCATCTAAAAATTCTGCAGAATGTAAATATGTTGGGTTTCATATAAATCAATTATACATTCCATATATTACAAGAGAAGTTATTAATGATTTAATGCCAGAGAATAATCCGGCGCAAACAGAAAGAGCTTGGAAAAATGAAGTTATTGGTGAATTCTACTCTGGCGCAGGCTCCCCTCTTACCAAGGGTGAAATTTATGATTTATGTAGAGATCCAGACAGATTCTTTTCTAAGAAGATTAATTCACGCGAAAAAAGCACCTACCTTGGAGTAGACTGGGGCGGAAAAGATGATGACCCAGAGGCGATAGGGGGACAGTCCTTTTCTTGTGTTGTGATTTTGTCGGCAACTCCAGATGGTACGTTGCTTGTTGAGCATGCGCACAAGTTACGCAAAAATAGCTTTTCTTATAAGAAAGATACTATAAAAGAAATGTATAGAAGGTTCGGCATTACAAGAGGTGTGTCTGACTGGTTTTTCGGACAAGATGTTGTGCATGATTTACAAATTCTTTATAGAGATAAGTTTTTGGGAGCACAGGGTAGCGGCAGTCTTTTAAAGCCCATCAAGTATAGAGAGGATGAGTTAGTGGTATCTTATAATAAAGATTTATTAATTGATGAATTAATTGATTTATTTAGAAAGGGCAAGATAAGGTTTCCGTGGAAAAGCTATGAATACTTTGAGTGGTTAATAGACCATTGTACTTCTATGGAGTCTAAGATAAGAATTTCTGGAGGACAACCAGTAAAAACTTTTATAAAAGGATCAGGACCTAATGATGGGTTTATGGCACTCATGTATGCTTATATGGCTTATAAATTTGATATCACAAAAGGCTTTACTGTCAAACCAGGCCTAGAAAGACGATCGGATTATCCAAGGTCAATGCTGGCAAATGTTAAAAGGAGAATTTAATGCGAAGAACTGAAAGGCCACCAACAACAATTTCTAAAAAAGCAGCGGGATCGCTCTCGGAAGTAAGGCGGGCTCAGATTACAGATGCAACAAACAAACAGTTTGATGCAGAAGCTAATAGCTCTGTGGTTGGAGCGGTTGCTCACAGTCCTGGGTTCAGAAAAAGTGCTTCTATAGTTTCTCCTATGCCTGGACCAACCGTCACAGGTACTTCGGACAGGATGTCTCCGGAAATTTATTCTCCGCTGTTTCAGCTTGCCAATTTAAACTTACCGAGAGATCGGGTTACGATGAATGCGTGGAATCGCGTCTTTTATGACACGATGCCAATTGTTAGAAACGCAATTAACCTTCATGCTTCATATCCTATTAGCAAAATAAACATCACATGCAAAAACAAGAAAGTTCAACAATTTTTTATGGAAATGTCCGAAAAAATTGATTTATACTCCGCTGTTTACGGTGCAGCATTAGAATTTTGGAAGATGGGCGAAACGTTTCCATACGCAGAATTAGACGAAAGTTTGGGCGAATGGAGTCGAATAACTATATTAAACCCTGATTATGTTCATGTGAAAAAATCTGTTATTGGAAATCATGTTCTTGTATCTTTGCGGCCCGATGCAAATTTACAAAGAATTATAAACTCTGTTTCTCCTGCTGATTTGGCAATGAAGAAATATATTCCAAAACATATCATAGATTATGTCAGAAGAGGGCAAAACATTCCTCTTGACGCTTTTAACGTTGCACACCTTAAGCTTCTTAGCTCTCCCTATGACGTAAGAGGCACTTCCGTTATCGTGTCTATCTATAAAGATTTAATGCTTTATGATAAGCTGAGGGAATCTAAGTTTGCACAAGCAGATGGCATGGTCAACCCACTGACTCTAGTTACCCTTGGCGGAGAAGGAGACTATAGGCCAACTCAATCTGATATTGAGGCTTTTAAGAATCTCCTAGAAGAGGCGCAATATGATAAAGATTTTAAGATAGTTACCCATGCCGGAGTAAAGATAGAAAGAGCAGGATTTTCTGGATCAACACTAGACGTTGGCACAGACATTGAACATATCATGACAAACTTATATGCCGGGCTTATGACCCCAAAAGCTTTAATGGATCAAGAGGCAGCCTGTCTGAGGGTATCGGATAATGAAATCTTAACCGAAAATAATGGATGGGTATATTTTGATAATTTAACTAAAGATGACAAGGTCGCAACTGTAAATCCAAAAACAAATACGTTAGAGTTTCATAAGCCCACTCTTTATAAAGATTATGAATTTACAGGAATGATGTATGGCTTTAAGAATCAAGAAGTTGATGTCGAGGTAACAGATTTTCACGAAATGTATTTATCGAGAGATGGCGGAATCTCCTATGAGAAAGAGCGAGCGCTATCGATATTTGACGTTGACGAAATAAACTCCGAAGAAAAGCTCACAAGCAAACACAAAGCAAATGTTCGTTTTATGACAGCCGTATCTGATTTTAAAACAACCAAGAGTGTGCCAACGCTTGTCAGTATTCCGTTTGAAGAGCAATACGCTGGACTTGAATCATTAGTCGACGTACCCCTGGATGATTGGCTGGAGTTTGTGGGATATTACTTGTCAGAGGGGCATTTGCGACGTAGAAATGACCCAAGCAGAAAGCTTAAGCATATGTCTCCTATGGGCGTTGATGTAACTCAACAAATTGATGGGAAGGGATTTGAAAAAATGGCAGCATTATTTGACAGGCTTCCCTATTCTCATAATATAACCGGAGCATCTAGCAGGAGGAGGGCTTGGAATATTGCAAATACTAAACTTGCAGAGTATATGCTAGAGCAATGTGGAGAGAAGAGTTCAGGGAAGTTTATTCCCACGTGGATAAAAGCTCTGCCCTCCGATAAATTAAACATTCTTTTGAACGCCATGATTCTTGGCGATGGACATATTTTAAAGAATAGCAGCTCTGACTCAGCAGTATATGCGACAATCTCAAGGAGATTAGCTGATGATGTGCAAGAAATAGCGTTTAAGTGCGGGTATGTCACTAAGGCTAGGTGGGAGACCAAGAAGGCGGATGGCAAGGAGTATGCACCGTTGTGCAAGGTTTCAATCTTGAAAAATAATAACGTTAAGCGTGGATTAATAAGAAAAATAAAGCCTATAGTGAAACCAACTGATGTAACTATCAACTGGGTTGAAAAAGAAAGAGTGTTTTGCATAGAGGTTCCCAACCATGTGTTTGTAACCAGGCATAACGGAAAGATCGCAATTCATGGAAATACATATGCAAGTTCATCCGTAGGTCTTGAGGTGTTAAGGCAAAGATATGATATTTTCAGAAATATGATGAAGAAATGGCTTGAGAGAAAAATCTTTGCACCAATATGCGAAATACAAGATTTCTTTGAATACAAGGATGGCGAAAAGAGGTTGCTGGTTCCCTCTATCGACTTTAACCATATGAATCTATATGATATGGCAGACTTTATTACATCTATAGGCACATTCGTTGGAAATAAGCAAGTTTCTCTTCAAACCTTGCATCGCAGTTTGGGCCTTGGGTACGAAGACGAAAGACGAAGAATAAGAGAAGAAATGATTGATGAGCAAATCTTTGCGAAAGAGCAGCAGGTTCTCGGGAACATGAAGCTATCAGAGCTGCTGGCTCTGGACCCCGCAAAGACCATTACAGAGCCCCCAGAGGGCGTTGGGCCTGCTGCAGGAGCAGAAGGCCTCCCAGGCGTTCCAGAGGGAGCCCCGCCCATGGGAGCCCCGCCCATGGGAGCCCCGCCCATGGGAGCCCCTCCGGGTGGCGCACTAGAAGGTTAAAGTTTCTATAGGATAAATTATGAGCAAAATTATAAAGACTGGACAAATACCGAATCCTCTTGGAAGGCTTATGTCTGCAGCATTAATGGCTGTCGATAAAGGTATAGATATAGGCATACAGAAAGATCTAGCTAATTCTACAGGGGGTCTTGTAAATACAGTTTTTGGAGCTTATTTTGAGCTTTTAAGCTCTATGTTTACATTTACACTTCCCTCAAGAGGCCTTGAAAGAAAAGTTAAAAACGAATCGGCTCTTCAGCTTAATAATACAAAGATTAATGAGCAATCCAAATTAGCTTTTAATAAATATATTATAGCTCCATCTATTAGTTTATATAAATCTAATTTTAAAAGGTTTATAGATCTTGTAGATGAACATGCCGCAACAACGCCTCCCTTGTTCGTTATTCCTCCTCGTCCAAGCACTACAGATGTTGATGTTCTTTCTACAGAATATGTTAGTGCAGATGTAGATGTAACGACATTGAGCAGGGAAAGTCCTTATAAAATTATATTATCCAGACTTATTCCTATTCTTAGATCTAAATTTAGCGCCATAACAACCTTTAGGGAAACAGTTGGTGCGGGATCTAGAGTTGATTACCAAAACATTGGAGATAGATTTGCCGCAGGAACACAAACTCCTGATGATATAAATCAATTGCAGGATCTTTATCAGGCTATTACAGATTGGAACTTGAGCTTTTTGGCTTTGAGAGAAGGTGGTTCGAGAAGATCAAGAACTACGACTACGACGACGACTACGACACCACCTCCTGGCGCTCCTACTTTTGCGGATATTATAAATGCAACTCGTATAGACAGAGCTGAGGAGGTACAAAACATGCCTATGAATCATTCTGACCCTTCAAGGTTTGAAGTAGATCGAGCAACGATTACTCTCACAAACCCTCCTATCCTTCGTATTATTTTATGGGGTCCTCACTCTGGGTATATAGCTGTAGTCGGTAATCCCGAGGATTATTTTGATCATTATTATAATAGTAATGAAATTATACTTCCTGGGGCGCGTAGGTGGCGCGATTATATAACCGACATTACAGCGCTAACTATTCGCGGAGGTGCAGCGTTAGACGTAACATTTGATTTTAATGCAGTTAGTCGTTTGCCGCCAGGAGCCGCCTTTATGGAGGTACATATTGACACGGGTAATCAGTTTGATATTTTTGCTGATGATAAATCTATGTTAGATGATTTAATCAAAATTTCCAGCATATCTGGCACGACTCCTTTTTATGAGGGGACCTCTCCAGGTGGAGAAAGAGTTTCGTTTACCCCTGCAGACCTAGTAATTGGCGGTGGTAAGATAAGGGATTCAAAGGGAAAAAGCTTTAAGCCAACCAAGATTAGTGGCAAATCTTTGTCAAAAAGAGTCATATCTCCAAATTTTGGAAAAGTAAAAAGAGGTCTTAAGTCAAAGAAGAAGAAATGAAAAAAATATCATATAAAAATAAACCAATAGAGAAAAAGCCGGAAATATCTGTAGAAGATCTTCTTAGCGTTACAGAGGCAGAAGAAGGAGCGCTAGGCATAGGCAGAGGACTCGCTCCACAGCCCGTTATGCCAGCCATGTATAGCGAGGAAGAGGAGAGGCCCGTCTTTACAAATAAGAAGAGAAGAAAAACGCATAATGTAAATTATGATGAACTTTCAGATCTGCTCGTTGGTTTATCAGATGAGATGGACAAGCAGGGAAGCGTTGATTTTGCTAACTTTTCAGACTTCTTAATAAGAAAGATAGCAGAGCAAAAGGCTATAGACTATTTGGTGTTATATAATAACTTATTGATTAAGATTACAAATTCTGATATTTTTGAAAAAAATGATATATTAATTAGCGTGAATAAGCAATATAGCTCTGTTTTTAAAAAACACATGGACCTAGGAGAGGATGTTTTAGCCGCCAAGAGAAATGCTTATCAGGCTGCGGCTTCCAAGGCAAAAAGATATGTCAAATAATTTAGAAAAACAAGCACAGCTTTTAGAGCAAAACCCTGTATATGTTGCAGAGCAATTGCATAATATTATAAAAATTATGATAACCAGCATGTCTCCAGAGTCGCGTCAAAGGTCATATCAAAATCTTACGGGGAAAATAAAAGACTTTAATGTTATGGAAATAGCCGGGAAAAAATCACCAGGTGGGGCGGCAATAGGCGTAAGTTTGGGCTTAATTAAAAATGTTTTAAATAGCAAAGATCCTTATTTTATAAATACTGTTTTAAGCGAGCTGATGATAAGGTTATAGTGTTCTGCTATTTTTATTATAAAACATAGGAGTTTAGATGAGAAAAGAATCATGGCCATATATAATAGGTGATCCAGAGCTTGAAATGGGTGCGCGTTCTTTTGGCGATCATAGAGATATAAATATGGAGTCAAATCCGCGTTATGATTCATTGGTTGCAGGAAAATATACAACTCCTGAATCAGAGGTGCCCGTTGGCTATTCTGGAGGCGTTTTCTTCCCTGTAGATGAAGAGATAGAGGAAGATGAATATAAAGAGCTGGAAGAGCTTTCTAAAGAGTTTTTACACCTCCTGGAAAAAGAATCTACAGTTTTGGGCGTAGGAAGACAAACAGACAATGCAGCATCGATAATCTTAAAAGATGGACATAATTTAATTAATTTATCTAAAAATGCAGATAGCAAAGTAAATATACATGATTTTCATCAAGAGTATGGAAATCCAATGTTTCATAGTTTTAGGAAAAGATTTGATGGATTCTATATAACTGGAGCCGAAACAGAGAACGATTCTTTTGAGATTGCTTTAGAAAACATATCCAATTATCTTAGACCAACAAGTTGCGGGCTGATAGTTACAAGTAATTCTTCTGATGTTTCTAACATTATAGAAAAGATGGGCTTTGATATCATAACAAAGCATATAAATAAACTTGGAAAATATCTGGTATCTAAAAATGATTTAGATAAGATAGCTGTTATAAGATATCATAATAATAAAAAAGACGAAGATACCTCTGTTGTTTTTAAGTGTGATATAGCCAAAACCTCTATGGAAAAAATTAATGGGCTTCAAGTATATCCTAGGCTAAACAAAAGGTCTGGTCTATTATTTCCATATAATAAACCCTCAGACGTTTCTTACCATATGGGTAGCGTTAATTATCCAATTGATATTATTTTTATAGATGAAGATTCTAGAATTAAAAAGATTTGCAGAAATATACAGCCTGGTTCATTGGAAATATACTCTTGCGCTGGCGTAAAGAATGTTTTAGAAATTTCAGGCGGCCTATCTGATTTGTTAGGAATCAAAGAGTCTAGGATGATTTACATAGAGCCTGGTGCAGATATCGATAAGAGCTTGTCGAAGGCTGCAGGTATAATTGAAGATTTTAATAAAAATAATTATATATTTAAAAAGTCAAATATTTTAAGCTCTGGAATTTATAATGTATTAGGCAATAAGATATATATTGTAAATAATAATGAAAATCAAGATTCAATTACTCAACTTGTAAAGACAGCGATGTTAGGCTCTGAGCCTAGCAAAAATATAATTGCATTTGATATTGATGATTTGTTTTTAAATGATGAGTTTAAAATAAAGCTTTATAGGCGTAAGGTTGCTGAAAAAGAGGATAGAATATTTAGAGGTTTATATAACGAAACTTTCTCAATACACAAGACTAGTTTTATAGAGCTTAAGCTATCTGATATAGTTTCTAGTGGTTTTTATAAAAATATTAATTCTAAATATTCAATAATTCCAAATCAAAATTTGCATTTTCAATCTCAAAATAATAAAGAAAGAAATGACGTATTAAACAAAATTGCATTAAATTCTAAGAAATCAATTGTATTTGTATCGCGAAAAAATATAGACAGATTACTATTAGAGAGTATTCTTGAGAAAGAGTTTGAGGTCAAAACAGGTGCAAAGCTTTCTTTGAGCAGTGAACTAGTTCGAGTTCCGGAAAATTTTGGATCAAAAGATATATTCTTTGCGCTTAAAGAAAAGTATTCAGAAACTAATATAGAACTATATGGTAATTCGCTTATTAAATCTGCAGGAATTCCCGTTACTGATGACGTCAAGGGAAAGGCTAGACACGCATTAAGATATTTTAACAGATCAAAAGATATGTGTGATACTTTGATCCAAAACTTTGGTAAAAATCTTGCTGCATATCAAAAGGTTCAAGAGAATAAACAGGAAATCGTAAACAGCAAAGGCAAATACAGTCAATCTTCAAAAAGAAACTCTAGAATTGCAAAAAGAATGTTGATTAATATTAAAAATGGAATTAAAATATTAAATGAAATCAAGGATATATCAACAACTTCTGAAATAATTAGTGCCATTGCAGACTCTGCAAAAAATGCTTCTGAATCAATAAAGGAAGTTTTTGAATTAATAAACTTTTTAGATTCTGATGATTTCGTAAATCAATGTGCTGAAAAAACTCAAAATGTTGAAAATACAGTTAATGACTTAAAACTTACACTCTCCAGAACAACTGATTATATAAATTCAGATATTTTGGGTGTATTAATTTTATCGGAGTAAATAATGTTTATAAAATTTGGCGATAAGACAAAAAAGCTTGTTGTTAAAAAATCCAAAGAAGAAAATGATGATGAAAGTCAAGACGAAAAGACTATCTTTTTAGACGCTAAAGACAAAGGAGATAGAAGGCTTGAGATTTTAAAAAAATATTCTTCTGAAGAAGAAAAAGCAGATAACAAAAAAGCTATGTAATTCAAAAAAAATTACACAAAAAGTAGAAAAACTAATATTTATATAAATATTTGAATTCTATTGCGCAAGGAATCACTATGTTTAAAAAGATATGCTTTTCTCCAGAAGAGAATATTGTAGCCACACATAAGAAGCAGGAAATATTTGCTAATCCCAAGCTGGTAAATCGTTTAACCAAGCTTGCCGATAGCATTAAGGCTATAGCGCCTAGGTCGGATGACTTTTTATATTTCTCAATTATCTTTTTAAAATCAGCAGAATCTGCTTTGTTAAATGAAGATGGCTCCATCAAAAAGATTGCAAACAATGAAGATGCTTGGGGCTTTTTCGATGAAGAGTGGAAGTGGCACGGAAATGTATCTCCCCACAGAAATAATAATAAAGATATCTTTCCAGAGTCTGAACTAAAGAAGGCTGCATCAAAATGGGTGGGGCTTCCATTGTGTAGAGACCATGAGTCAAGCTCTGTAGATGGAATTAGAGGAATAATTCTAGACACTCATTATGATGAAAAATACAAACAAGTTGTCGGTCTTTGCGCATTAGACAAGGTAAACTATCCAGATTTAGCGAGAAAGGTTGAGACAAGACTGGTCAGATATGGATCTATGGGAACCGCTGTCGAAACATCTATTTGCTCAGAATGTGGAAATCGCGCAACTACACAAAAAGAGTATTGCAATCACATACTAAACAAGACGGCTCATGGAGAAATCAATGTTGGCCTCAAGCCAATAGAATACAGCCTGGTTGTTCAGCCGGCTGAACCTGGAGCGATACTTCTAAAGTGCATAGCCTCTTTGCAAGAATACAAAGATGAGTTTATGAACTATGGCGTAGACGATGTTGGCTCTATGCTTGGCAGGTTAAACTTAAAGCAAGCAGAGCATTTAGAGGGAATTATGAAGACCGCTTGCGGCAATGGCGGATGCTCTGTTGAGAAAAGAACAAATATAGTAAGAAGCTTTTTGGAAAACAATGGTTTGATAAAAAATGCTGAGCGTGGATTTACTGGAACATCTGAAGATGCCAGAAATAAAGGTGAAGTATTAAACGCTGTAACCAACGCAACAGAAGCCTTGAAAGATCCGAATGTGTCTTCTGATATAAAAGATATTATGATGAATCTAATTAGAAATTTGGAGCCAGAGACAATTACAAGGCCCGATACATCAAGAGAGCCTACCGAAAGGTTGACCTCTCATCAGAATATTGAAGGAAGAGAATCGGAGCTGCCCGGTAATGTTCAAGAGTTTAGTGCAGTAAGTTCGAGGGTGGGAGCCCAAGGTGGTGGAGATACCGGGAATAAGCCCGATTTTTCACCGGATGATGATGTTTTATCATTTCCATCAGGCGGTGAGCCCCTGACGGGATTCGCTGGTAAAAATAATCGCAATATTAAAGTTGCTAATAAAAGTGATGATAATAACGATTTTATAGATGACTTTTCAATCAATTCAATAGTGGAGGATATCGTGAACGAGTCAAGATTAAGAAAAAGAGCAGAGCTTCGCCGCCGAATAGCTTACGCACAAGGTGGGGCAGAGGGCGTTGAGCCAAATACATATAAGAGTGAGCCATTTGATAAAGGCAAGGACAAGCAGATGCACCAAGACAAAGGCATGGGTGGGGACAAGGGAATGGTCCCCGGCGATGCCGAAGTTAAGGGAAAGCTTAGCCGCGCCCAGTTAAATGAAAGAAGACTTCGCAGATTAGCATACATGCAGGGCGGAGCAGAAGGCGCTGAGCCAAACACTTACAAGAGTGAATCTTTTGATAGTGGCAAGGACAAGCAGATGCATCAAGACAAGGGCATGGGCGGAGATAGCGGAATGTTTCCCGGCGATGCAGAGGCGAAAGGGCATTTGCAGAGAGCCTCAGAGGAAGGCTCTAGGCTTAGAAAGAATGCTTATAGAGGCCCCTCTTTAAGTACGCGCTTTAGCGTTCGTCGAAGAGCAAACGGCTCTGTCGATCATCACAACAGCCTGTTTGAGGTTTATTCTGGCAAAAAGCGAGTTATAGCGTCTACAGCTGGTGAAATTTTTGGACCCGAACTATCAGGAAACTGGGAGTGGATCAAGAGTCGTGATTACGGTAAGGAGGTTTGTGAGCAAATTAGATCTCTTGGTTTAAATCATGTTTCTGGTCTTTTAAAGACAGCGCAGGAAGCCCCTGCACCTGAGGCTGAGTTGCCTCCTCTTCCTCCTATGGAAGGTGAAGCCGCTCCTGCGGAAGAGCTTCCTCCGTTAGACGATGCGCTTCCAGCCTTAGAAAAAGGCTTTGAGGGCGAGGGCGAGGAAGAGCTTGAGGATGAGGGGCCCGCAGAGGCTATTGACAACAGACTGTCAGAAATTGAGCAGCTTATTGATGAGATAAGAGATGCGGTTGGACAGCTTGAAGATGAAAGACTTGCAGATGTTGATGTAAATGTCTTTACCGGAAAGGATAAAGGCGGCGAAGAAATTTCAGCAGAAGAAGGTGGCCTTGAGACGCTATCTGGCCAGGTTGTTAACAACCTCAAGACGGCATATCGAAAGCTTGATGATGCTGCTGATGAGCTTTCTATGGTAGCAGAAACTTACGATAATCTTTCTAAGCTTTCTAGCGCCCAGAGAGGCGAATTTGTTAAGCTTGCAAGCTCTGCCGTTCAAGATGCAGATCAAATCACAGGAGAGGCCAAGGTCTTGGTGAGACTGGCAAACACCATAAGTCTTGAAAATGCAAGTGAAGACGCTGCTTCTAATTCTGTCGAAGATTCCGCATATGATGCAGTTATTAATCATGTTGAAGACCCTGTCGAAGACTCCGTTGCTGATTCTGATGCAGATGATGCCGTTAGCGAATTAGTAACAGAAGCTATGAACCTTAGACGTGCACGACGTAATGCTATCTTAAAGCAGGCAGAGGATCGGGTTTTAACTAGCAGAGCGCAGGCGAGGGAGGCTTTGCTGAAGTCTGCTGAGTGTACTTCTGGTTTTATGGCGAAAGACTATGCAGACGAAGCATTCGACGAAGCACCTGACGAAGTTGCAGACGAAGCATTCGACGAAGCACCTGACGAAGTTGCAGACGAAGCATTCGACGGTATTCCCATGAGTACGGTAGCTAGTAATAATGCTCTAAAAGAAACTCTTAATTCGAGAATGATTTCGAAGCAAGCTGAAGAAGAGAGAGAGGGGTATAGAGTCAAGCTTCGCAGAGCTTACGATGTTGGTCTTGAAATGCAGAGAAAAGGTCTTTTAACGACAACAAAAACCGCCCTTGATAAGCAGGTTGACGAGATTATGACCTTTGACGATAATGCTTTTGAGGCTTTCAAGCGTAGCATTGGAAACGCCAGACCCATTAGAAACGTAAAGATTGCATCTGATTTAGGTGGAGTTAACATTGGTGTTGAATCTGATTCTGGATCAAGCCTGCCTTCTAGGCCAACTTTAATGAATGCGGATACGCTATCCTCAATGTGGGATGAATAAAGGGGCTTTTAATGTATAGTATAAAAAATAATGGAGATAGCCTTGCTTATGAGTTTCTTAAGCTTGTTGGTAAGGCTCAGCCTATTGAAAAGACTGCGTCTGAAGTTGAGCCAGTTCCTAAAAAGAAAATAGTCAAGAAAGCGACCTATAGTAATGAAGAGCTTTCATCGCTATTAGTTGATGATTCTGATTCTGCCTCTGATGGCGAAAGTCAGCACTCAGAAGCGCTAGATAGTGCTATCAATAGTTTCGATGAAGCTATAGATTATGCCGAAGATAGTGCTGCAGACTTAGAGGCTGTTGCATCTAAAAGAGGCCCGATTTCTTCTAAGAAGCTTCCCGAAGATCCTGCTGGACACTATATAATGAACGGCCTTGGAAAGATATCTGCAAGCTTGCGGGCTAAAGGAGAGGGTTTTGCTGCCGACGTAGTTGAAGCAACCGCCTTTAGCATTAGAGGTGACTTTGTGAAAGAAGCGAAGAGAAAGCTTCGTATAACATCTACCTTAAATAAGATTGCTTCAGATTTTGCTAGAAATGGTGACAACTTTGCCGCAGACATGGTGAGCGTTACTGTAAATAAAATCAGTAATTAAAATAATTTTACTATTAATAGTAGAATAAAAAGGGAGGGAGTATTTCCTCCCTTTTTCTTTATTCTAATTAAGGGGAAAAGTAAGTGCTGAAAGTTATTCATACTGGCAATTCTATGCCAATGAGTTTGCCAGTTGACCCTACGGCTGAATTTGAGCCAGGTATGTTTGCGCAACTTGGCTTAATTGGTAATGATATTGTTGCCAGCGTAAGTGATGGAACCGCTCCATTGGGCATTATTGATGATGTTAGAACTACAGCTTTTACAAAAGCTCAAGTAGATGAAATAATAATAATTGATGCACAAACCTCAGAAATAGACGACAATGGTGATCGAGTTAGCACAGTAGATGTAACTGGGATTATGGAGTTTCCTCATATTATTGACAACAGCTTTACATCGACTATCTCTGTTGTTTTAAATTCTGTAAATGGAGTAATCACAGTTCCTGCCGGAACAGAGCTAAATTATGATGCAGATGAAGACGGAACGAATGATAGCTTTAAAGTTATCGTAAATTATGTTTATAGAGTATCTGCTAAGCCCGGAGACGATACAACGATTGGGAGCGGACGTATAACCCTGCATTATCAACGCGGAATTTACGCAACAGATCAATTTGATACAACTCAAATTTATCCGGTCAATTGCACCCTATATGTGGGGCTCGATGGCAAGGTTACGTCTGCGCAACCAACAGAGTCTCATCCGGGCGTTGCTGTGTGTACAGGTCCACCCTCTGCATCTATTGGAACGTTAGAATTTATGTTGTTGTAGCAAACTACTAATTATTTAAATTGTGATGATAATTTAAATTATAGGAGATCTAAATGTCCAATTCATGGAGCAAAGAAGACAGATTTCATTATCAGAAAAGCGAAGTTTTTCAAGAGCTTGAAAAGGGAATCTTAGATACCATTAAAAGAGCGGATATTTTACAACAAAAAATTGCTCAAGAGACAAAGACTCCGAAGGTTCCAACTGATGCTGATATTGCAAATGTAAGAGCATTTGGAGAAGCCATGAAAGACGCAGGATTGGCCGCTCAAGATGATGAGGTTGCGGAAGACAGCCTTGATGCAGAGCCAAAAGATCTTCAAAATGAAGTTGTTAATGATTTAAGAGATTTAGTTACAGCTGCTTTATCCGAAGGCAACCTTAAGCTTGCTTATAGAATAGAGAGAACTATTGATGAAATTTTAGAGCAGGAAGTCGCATGCGAATAAATAAGATAGCCGATGATAGCATCATAGTCTCATATTTTGAGACTATGTCAAGATATAATAGAAAAAATGCTATGGGATTTATAAAAATAGCTTCTTGGCTTAGTGCTATCGGAAAGTTTGTAGGGTATACAGATGATGGTGTTGAGGCTGTGATTAAAGCCACAGGCATTGATCCGGCAGCAAGACAGAGCAAGGCCTTGGCTGATCTAAGTACACTTCCGAGCGGAGGAATAATGGCTGGAGCTACAACAAGCAATGTTGATTCAGCTTTTATCTCCTGGTTCAAGGGGGCTGATCATGGTGAACAACTTGCCTCTATGCGTGATGCTAGACATGCAATAAAAGCCGCAATACAACAAGGAGATCCAAGTACATTTATGGATGGATCAGGAAACATCACTAATACCGGAAAGGAATTTATTGCAGCTTCATTAAAAAATAAAGGCGTTTTGGCTGATTCATCCAAAGCTGATGAATTTGTGGATGCTATTTTAAGCGGGCCAACATCTGGCACATGGAAAGGCGGACCTGCGCCACGTCCCACGCCTACTCCGCCCAGTCCACATCCCACGCCTACTCCGCCTATACCTCCTAACCCAATTTCAAGGTTTGCATCTGTTGATGAAGCTATACGTCATGGAAAAGATGTAGTCTCTGCATTATCAGTGGATGATGCATTTCAACTCATAAAAAATGACACTTTAGACGATGCAGCAAATATTCTAATAGGAATGGGAAGAGCTGGAGATAGCGGGAAAAAAAATGCAGCTGCAGTTATTTCTAAATTAATTGCAGAGGACGCAACTAAAGCTGGCGAAATTATGGCCAAAATGGATGCAGATGAGCTTTCCAAAATATTAAAGGCGGCATCTGAAGTCGAGCAAAAGTCCATTCTTGATGCATTGAAGTCTGCCGGTAAAGCTACAGTTGCAAAAAATGTGGCTATAGCCCTCTTGATCGGAGGAGGAGTTGTCGGAGGAGGCTATTGGCTCTCCTCTTATCTTAGCGGAGATGATGCCGGTGGAAGGCCTTTTCCGGATGAGGGCGACGGAACTGCAATGCTTCCAAGGGAAATTAAAAACATTAAGCAGGCATTAAGCGAAAAAGATTATAGAAAATTACAAGAAAACTTAATTACATTAAAAGACTCTGGAAATGCTTCTGTCCTTAATGATGCTCTAAATACGATAATGAGACATTATCGAAAGACTAAGGTAATTGAATTAACTCCACCCTTCATTACAGATGATAATGTAGAAATATATTATGCATTTGTAAAACATGTGTGGGGCAGCAAGGCAAGCCCTGGTAATCAAACAGTTGTAAACGCAGCAAGAAAAGCCTTAGACGACCCCCGTGGCGGTCGTACATTATTTGTAGAGGAAACCCATAGCGCTCAAGGAGATGCTCAAGCAGGAGTTAATCAGGCTCTTGAGAAGATTATTGGACACGGAGGAGGGGAGACTGGCCTCTTGGGAGGTAAGCTTCCCGGCAGAAGAAGGAGCAGAAGATTGGCCAAAGGATTAAGAGTAAAACCACTCAAAGGAAGAGGAAAGGCTGGCAAAAGAAGCGTGACACAGGGCCGAGCCGAAAAAAAAGAGAGACGCAGAAGGGTCAGAGGCAAGTCAGCTTCAGAAAGGCTTCAGATGCTTCAAAAGTACGCGTCTATAGTTAGCGAATATGATATTAAAAGGATGGAAAGATTTGATTCTATCCAAAAGATTGCACAAAAAGCTTCAAATTCTACTAATATTATAGAAAATGATGATTTAGCACTCTTTAAGAGTGCAGATAGTTTTTCGAAGTCATATTACAAGGATGCTGTAACAGACCTTAATAATACTGACACATATCTCCGATCTTATTTTACAGGTTTAGGCAAACTGTATGACGAAAGGCCGGAAACGCCAAAGGGTGATTACAAGACCCTGTACAATGTGAGCGACGGAACTGGGGCTGATCTAGTCCATGAAGCCCACCCAAAAGCGATAGTAGTCTTAGACTCTAACGGAAGAGGGGGGTTGGTTGAAAACGGATCAGAACAACAACGTCAAACACAAGGAGTGGCACTTAGTGCTCCGACAGGAAATTACAGAGCAAATTACGCTTGGTTGCGTAACTCGCTTAAAAAACAAAGTAAGTAATCAAACTTTAAGTTAATACAAACCTAGATGACATATCCAATGGTTGGATATGTCAACGTAAAATAATTACAAAGGAGAATTAAAATGGCTCTTAAGCTATTAAATCCAGGAGTAAGACCTCTTGGTACATTCGATCTTGATGATGCGTTTGCCGGAACCTTACAGGGCGGAGAATATGTTGAACTTCTTGCAGATGCAACCCCCGGTCCCCTCGTTGAGGGTTACGCCGCAGATGTCGGAGCTGTAGGCCCAATGGGCCCAGGCGCTGGCGCTGGTCTTGTTGCTCCCATCTTATGGAACTTTACGCCCGCGACGGCCACCTCTGAAAACTTGGGTGGACTTGCTGATGAAGGTGTAAATGAGTATGGTACTCTATTCGGTCAATTAATTGGCTCTAACGTTGGTCAAGCTACTGTTATTAACGGTGCCGTCGTTCTTGGTCCGTCCACAGAGCGAGCCTCTGGCAAGGTTACCGTTTGGCATGCACCTGGCCTTTACGGTGTTAGCGGTACACCTGCAACGGGAGGTAATGATGGTGCTGGTACGGATGCTCTTTCCGGAGCAACTGTTGCGAATGCTCCTGTTTACGCACATGATGCTGCCCCAAGTATAGGTAATCTTATTTTAACCTTAACTAACGATTCATTAGGGTGTTTCGTAGGGCAGGTGGCAGATTCGTCACTTGTTTCAACCACAACTGTAGCAGCCGGCTTAGGGGCCACTGCTGAGTCTTTTGCCGTATACTATTTCGGCATGAGCAAGGCATAGGAGGAAAAAATGTCTACACTTTTTAATACACATGGTGAAATCAATGCCTCCAATGTTGCGGAGGCTCTATCCCAGATTGTTAAGTATGCTTCGGTCATCGAAGATCTTCAGCCATCAAGCAATGCTCAGGCAACTGCGCCAAGCTTGAATGACACTCAGAGAGATGAAATGATTAAGCAGGCTTTAATGACCCAAGAAGGCAAGATTGCTTTAGGTCAGGCAATGGCCAACCCGATTCGTCGAAACCTTGATTATCAAGGTGTCGCTCGTAAGGCGCTAGTTGTTGATCCTTTGCCTCAAGGTGCTCTTCCCGTTTACGATCGTGATATTGATGTCGCGGCAGTGGTTGTATCCAGCAATGGTTCTGCCCCTGAGTCTCGTGTCTTTGGTGATCGCGTAACTGTTCCCGAGTTTGAGGTTGTCTCAAATCCGACAGTTCGTATTGCTGAAGTTAAGAGACGTCGATTCAACGTCATTGATCGTGCCCAGCAAAAGGCTCGTCAGGAAATCCAGGCACAGGAAGACGCTAACGTCTTTGCTGCTCTTGCGTTTGCTGGTGATGCAGCGCTTGGTGGTGAAAACGCAGCGCAAGTCCTTTCGCCTCTTGGTGCCCAGCTAGAAAAGAATGGTATGCTTAACCTTAAGCGAGCCATTGACCGCTGGGACTTAGTGACCTCTAAGTACTTCCTGAATATCAATGAATTCACTGATATTCTCGGTTGGGAATCTGCTGGTGTCGCTGGTGCTTCTCAGGTCGATCCTGTTACTCAGCGTGAACTGCTTCAGACTGGTCTTTATGGTCACATCTTTGGTGCCGATATTATCGTATCCAAGGTTGTTCCTGCTGGTCGTGGATTTGCTTGTGCTGATCCAGAGTTTGTCGGTGTGATGCCTGTCCGTCAGGACATTGAGGTTCTTCCCGCTGATGAGCCCAAGCAGCTTAAGCTTGGTTGGGTTGTTAACGAGATCATAGGAATCGGAATTGTTAACCCGCGTGGCGTTTCAACTGGTGTTGTGTAATCTGATTAGATAGCAATATCTTTAGATATAACAATTAACCTTATAGGCACAGTAGTTTTTAGCTACTGTGCCTTTTTTATGCTAATTTTGTATAATCACTTGAGGTTCTAATGATACATAAAAAATTAAAATCTAGACTCAAGTTTGTGGAAGCCACTCCATTAAAGAATAGAGCACAAGCTTCCATCTTCTCAAGAAGAGACAATAACTTTGTAATAATGGATGAAGAGGGCGACGCTAGGGAAGAATATGACACATTTTTTGATTACGAAGAAGAACTTGCTGACTTAAAGCCTTCCGGAGAACAATATGTAGAAGCCATTAATCAGGATCCATTTATTGTTTTGGAGGAAAAAGAAGGATTAATAAAAGAAACTTTTGAGCCAACCATTATGGAAGAACTCCCAGAGCCAGAAGAAATAAAGAATATAGATTCCTCAGAAATGCTTGTTTCTAATGATAAAAATTCACCTATCGATGTTGTTGGGTTTGAGTTTATTCAATGCGACTTTATAAAAAAAGATGGTATAAGGTGCAAAAAGCAAGCTCCAAAGGGACACAGTATTTGCTCAACACATAGAAAGTATATGGAAAAACACAATTCTTGAGTAAATACGTCTATTAATTAACTTATATTTTAACGAGAGGAGAATAATGAACCAATACGAAACATCCGATTTGGCGCTTGCTGCGTACCTTACCTTTAGGGGGCTTACCTTGATAAGTGCAAAGAAATTACCATCGGGTAGGTTCCAATTTGTTTTAGAAGATTTGAACGGAAATGCCGACACTTTATCTTTAGAGTATTTTAGTAGTGATTTTTGCAAATTTGATAATCAAGTAAGGTCTCTTAAGAAGTTACTTTATTCCAGTTAGTCTATTTAACAAATTAAGAGGTACTATTATGGCAGCATCAATTGGCGACGAAGTTGACTTCGATTTCTCTAGCGGAGAAATTAAGGGTGTAAATATTCTATTGAAATATCTAAAAGCAAGACTCCGATCTGATGGCAAAAAGCCAAAAAGAGACGAGTATGGATCTTTTATTACCGATGGATATGGCGAACTTGTCATGGAAGAATGCAATGTTTTTAGCGATGAAATATTGGTTTGCTTTCTTTGCTCTGCTTTGTCTGAGTTTAATATGATTCCATTTTTTACCTCATTCCTTTTTTCCGATGAAATAATTCATAAAACATTTTCCAATGCAATTGTAGAAGGAGCTTATATCTTAGCTTTATCTTCGCAAGCTTTAGTTGAAAAAGGTAGGGACTTTACAATCAGTGATGGAGGGATATCTTATCAGCCTCCTGCCTTAGGTGATTTTATACAATCACATCATCAAGCATTTTTAACTTCGTACAGAGAAAGGCTGAAGTTTATGAAAAATTCTATTCGTCCTAACCCTGTATCCTTTGGAACATTTACGAATTTAAGTTCCGGAGCTCCCGCTTTTGTAAGGCTCCGGCATTTACGCAGTCGTAAGATCATATAGTAAGAAACATTTTTTTGACTCAATCTAATATTTTCAGTATAATATAAGAAGGAGGGCAAAATGCTTGAAGTTTATAAAAAATTAACAAAAGAAGCCTTAGAAAAAGCCTATATAGAGCTTGGAACACTAAAGGCCGTTGGAAGAAGGTTCGAGGTATCCTCGTCTACAATTAAGAGATATATGATTATGCATGGGCTAGATTATGCGGGCCCTGTTCGTTATGACTGTGATCATAATTTCTTTTCCAAAGATTCCGAAGAGTCATTCTATGTGGCCGGGTTCATCGCTGCGGATGGAAGCATTAAGAGTAAGCTGCAAAGTGTTTTTATAGGGCTGGCTTCTAAAGACCGACCTCAGCTGGAGATGATAAAGAGGCTTCTAAAGGCTGAAAATCCAATTAGTGAACATTTGGTTAAAAATTCCAAAAGAAATCCAAAATGGAATGATACAAAAACTGTCCAGATTTGCATAACCTCAAGCAAAATGTGCACCGATCTAAAGAGATTCAATGTGGTGCCTCGAAAAACCCTCACCCTAAAGTTTCCTGAGTGGATGAAGAACCACCCGTTAAGGCATCATTTTATTCGAGGATACTTTGATGGAGATGGAAGCTTTTATTCATCTATTAAAAATGATGGGACGAGAACGGTTGAGCAGATTTACTTTAGCCTAAGAGGCACTGACGACTTCTTGACTGCCGTAAAAGATATCTTCAATAAAGAAATAGATCTTTCCGATAATAGCAAGAAAAAGCAGGCTAGACTTAATTCCGGAATCTATTCGTTAGAATATGGTGGGAATAGAATTCTTGAAAAGATTGTAGATTATCTTTATAAGAATTCGACAATTTATATGGATAGAAAATATAAAATTGGGATTAAAGCAAAAGATTTGGGTGATCCCAGAGATTTCAATAAAATCTGCAATAAAGAAGATATAGAAAGATTATATCTAAAATATCAAAGTTTAGAAAAGGTAGCTAATAATCTTGGGGTTAATTTATCTACCATTCATAAGTATGCGGTAATTCACAATATACAACTGTTAGAGTCAACCGGATCTAAAAATAAAAGATTTCAAAAGCTATTATCAAAAGAGGCTATTGAAAAAGCATATGGCGAGCATGGGTCCATTAGAAAGGCGGCAAAAAGTCTCGGCGTGGGTGCCTCTACATTTAGCAGATATGCAGATAAGCATGGGGCAGTCCTGAGGCCTTAAAGGTCGTTAAAAAGATATTTTAAGATAATATCTTACTATCCGATGAGTTTCCAGGAGAGGATGATTTTTAAAAAAATCATATTTCTTATCTATTAATACGCGGGCATAAAACGAAAAGCATTAAAAACAAAACACTATGGAGTTGATGTGGCAAATTTTATTTATAGACCAAGCGATACTACAGGAACCGTAGTTCATGGTCCTGTTGCATTTCCTGCAAGTTTGGCTGCAGGCACTACAACTTCGATTGAAGTTCGAGGCTGGACCCATGTAGAGTGGCATATTGAAAATACAACTCATGATACTACAACAGATATTGAAGTAGAGGTTGATTATTCTTTTGATGATACAAATTGGTCGAGATTGGCTGTAGAAGAAATTGATTTAACGGCAACTCCTATTGCGACTCAAAAGGCTTATAGTGTTGACGCAGATGGTGTTTTTGCTAGTAGCGGAGACATTTGGACAATTCCTGTTCCGGTACATGGACGCTATATGAGGCTGTTGCTTCTTGGAGACCCCATCGGCAGTGATACAGTCACAGTAACTGCATACAGGAGGTCCAGCTGATGCCGCTCTACTTCTATGCCCCACTGTACTCTGGCTCCCCAGAGGTGATACGGGACATGGAGCAAGATGACGGGTCTTTTGGTCCAACCTTCGCAGGACATAAATTAAAATAAAATATTAATTAATTATATATTAATAACAGGAGAATCTAGATGCCCACTTATTACTACACCCCATTGTTTGACGGCGAATACTTCCGCCCTGACCCCGATACGGGTGACCCCACGTCCCAAGGTACGACGCGAGAGCCTGGACTTGATACGGGATCTGGCCCTGAATGGGCCGGGGATGATCCGGGTCAGCCACCGGGAGCGCGAGCCTGGAAGTATGACGACGCTGTGCCCCGCTGCGTGGTGGGGGTTGAGGGAGGTGTTTCTCTCTCGGTTTACCAAGGGTGGGTCGAAAAAACCAAAGCCGAAGTCAATGCCGATTATCCGGGCTTGCTGCCAGGGGGTGTATAAAATGGCTGTTGTATGGATGTGTGGATTTGAGTCGGGGCTGGATAGGGATTCCTACGCGACCAGCGGGTGGATTGTGGGTAATTGTCAGAACAACACCCCTAAGTATACCACGACGATGCAACCCGCCTCTGGGTTTGGGGGCGGACGCTATAGCGCGGGGTACAACAACTGGTACTTCAACTACATGGGGCCGCGCTACAACGCTACCAACGGTATCGGAGGTCCCTACCCAGAGTTTGTCTGGCACATGGGTTACAACCGATCGGGCACCTGCGGAGGATATGGCAGTGGTCGGCTGTTCTCTGGCCACGCCACCCCGGCACACACAGAACAAATCAAAGTATTGTGGACCCCCGACCAGAGCTCGACGCCCACACTGGCCCTCTACATCAATGGGGTCTTGGAAGCGACCAGCACTACGACCTTCCCAGGAGGTACGGGGTGGCATCGTCTTGTCATTACCGCAGATGGGATCAACGGTAACTATGTCGTGTATGTAGACGGAACGCCCGAAATCACCGTCACTGGCGGCACAGCTTTTTCCGTGCCTGCGGGGATTGATGCCGTTCTGTTTAGTGCAATGCCCCGATCAAATTGGTCCTACATCGACCACCTTGTTCTCTTCGACAACATCACAGCAGATTCCCCTACGGCTTTTGGGGAGCTATACATTCAGGGGCTCTTGCCGAATGCCGACGACACGGATGGTGCTTGGGTGAGGAGCGACAACAGTACCCAGACCGACATTTATGAAATGATCGATGACAGCAGCATGGTGGACTACATTCAGACGACTACGAATCCTGATGAGTTCAGGGTCGGCGTGGAGAATCGGGCAGACATCGACGCCGCATGGGCTCCCGCTGCTGTTCATGCCGTCCAGACCCTAAATCTGCCCAAAGCCTCCGGGTCCATTACCCAAGGGGAAGCGAAGGTCGAGATAGCTGCCACCACCTATACCGGGCCTGCCAACGCACTTTCAACCGTCTCTACTCACCAGTGGCACCTTGAGGAATGGCCCGGTGGCGCAACGGTAGCAGACTTGGATACGATCAAGGTCGGCCTAAAGGTTTCATAAATGGGATCCGAGAACTTTGTCGCCGTAGCCGAAGTTCTCTACACGGCGGGGCCGGATTCTATGAACTCGGTTTCATCTGTAGAGGTTCTGTGGGGCCCACAAGGTGTTCCTCCTCTTGGGGATTGGGGCTTCGTCCATGAGTCCGTAGCCGAAGTTCTCTACACAGCAGGGCCGGATTCTATGAACGCGGCCTCGTCGGTAGAGGTGTTGTGGCTCGACCTATCTGGCACAGCAGACCAGTATGCGAGTTCCGTCGAGGTCTTATGGGGTCCACAAGGTGTTCCTCCTCTTGGGGATTGGGGCTTCGTCCATGAGTCCGTAGCCGAAGTTCTCTACACGGCTGGGCCGGATTCTATGAACTCGGCTTCAAGCGTTGAGGCTCTATACACATACGCGGAAGCAGCAAACGTCCCGAACATCACGGGCTCCCCCGCAGTCCTCGCCACCTTCGACAGTTCTGCTTCTACGGGAGGCGCGTACCGCCTGTGGAAATGGATCACGGTCCCAGGTGGGAGCACCATCGCAAATAACGACGCGCTTCCCGACAACGGTGCCACCACCCCGATTGATATGACGGGGAATCAAGGGCTGTACCACTTTGAAGCTGCCTCTGGGGCGACGGCAGTTCCATTCCCTGACAACGGAGTTGCAACCCCGATTGATATGACGGGGAACAAACTCCTCTGCCACTTTGAGGCAGCATCGGGAGCTACCGCAGTAGAGTATCCAGATAACGGGGCTAATACTCCGATTGATATGACGGGAAATGTTGGGCTATGGCACTGCGACTCTACGGCTACAGCAACAGCTACCGCCTTCCCCGGCTCTATCTCTATGACCAGCATCGAGATGGTGTGTCATTTCGATGGTGATGCCGATGACAGCAGCGGCAACAGCGTCGATGGTACGGTCAACGGTGCTACGCAG
>Ga0080013_1000270_pt1 | contig 73810 bp, 86 predicted proteins | sample ETNvirenome_6_85_FD_69236 | JGI IMG/M metagenome (GOLD analysis project Ga0080013, IMG submission 69236) | Marine viral communities from the Pacific Ocean - ETNP_6_85 (SPADES assembly) (version 2) | ecosystem: Environmental > Aquatic > Marine > Oceanic | place: Pacific Ocean | collected 2013-06-19
AAGATGCAGAGTCTTTAATGAAAGGTATTGACCCTGTTGATAACTTATTATTCATCAATGATGTTTCCACAGGTTTAGTGAGAGAAATAGTTGATGTTCTGAAAGATAATGAACCTATGTCGGTGACTAATATAATTAAGTTAATGAAAAGAAGGTATTCCACATGGAATATTAAAATAAGAAATACTCTGGATTGGTTAGTTCAACAAGGTCTGGTGAGTCGTGTGGGATTAAGTCGTTATACTCTCAGGGTGGAAGACAGTAATTCATATCAATTATCCTCTTTAGAGCAACGGATTTTGTCTAATTTAGATAGTCGTAAAGGTAAGAATAAAACCTTACTCTTTAGAAACTTAGGAGTCATCAATCATAGAAGTTTAAGGGCTGAAGTTAATTATGCTCTCATCCAATTAGAAGACAGGGGTTATATCTTTAGAGGGGCTTACAATAGGTTCTTAAAATGTGTTCCACAAGTGGGTGAGTCTGTTTGATAGAGTGGCTAAAGAGAATGGATTCCATACTTGGACAATACATTAATCTAATGGCTTTAGTCAGAACGGCTTTATCTATTATGACAGCAATCTTGAGTGTAGCGATATTCTTACAGATATTTGGATATGTGGGGTGACTTTATGCCCGAAGGACCAGAAGTGAAAAAGATAGTTAATCGTTTGAATAGATTTTTTGAGGGTCGCGTGGTTAATGCCATTGACTTTTACGATGAAAGATACCGTGAGAAGCAAGTTCGTGATGATGTTGATTTATTCTTAGACAGTTTGCCCGCTAAAGTTAGTAAAGTTGAATGTAAAGGAAAGTTTATCTATTGGAGATTTGATAATGGCTTTATTGTTTTTCACACTTTAGGGATGTCAGGAACTTGGCGTATGCAAAATAAAAAGCCTCGATATGGAAAACTTTCTTTTCAAAGGGATGATGGAAAGTTAGCCCATTACAAAGACTTTAGAAGATTCGGGACATTTAAGATTTTCCAACCTACTTATGCCGCAGAGAAATTAGGTGTCAAGTTGAATAAACAATTAGGCCCAGATATTCTTAATGAGGAAGTTTCATGGGAACAATGGGAAACTCAACTAAGGAAGGTTAATCATTATAACATAACTAAAGCCTTGATGAATCAGAAGGTGATTTCAGGGATTGGTAATTACATTAAAGCCGAAGCCTTGTATCGGGCGCAGATTTCGCCCCACCGAACCGTAGGTTCGTTGAGTGATGAGGAATTAAGAAGGCTTTATGAAATGTCATTATGGGTCATTCATGCTGCTTACAATGCACGAAGTAAAACTCTTACTAATTATCCACTCCCTGAAGGTGGCTCAGGAGAAGTGAGATTTTATTTTCAAGTTTTTGGTAAAAGAAAAGACCCTTCTGGAAATACGGTCATAAGGGATAAGACTCCTGATGGGCGAACAACGCATTGGGTGTCCGAAATACAGAGGTAATAAGAGAAGGATTAAATACTTAAAGTCCTTGATAGGTGTAGGTGCTGTTATGAGTGAAGACAACGAAAGTGTAGTGGAAGACAAGAGAACGATAGAGGAGAGGTATCGAGATTCTTACAAAAACACACGACAACAAAGAAAGGTTGTTGAAGGAGATGACATTAATTCAGTAAAACCTTTAGACTCTGTTCCTGAAATCCGAGATGGTTCTTGGACTAATGGGGTTTTAGCATGGAGTCGTGGTGCGACTTCAACAGATTTTGAAGTTATTGGGTGGTGGGTAGTTCCCCGAAAAAGACAAAAGAATACTTCAAGACAATACCGTGTTAAGAAGACTCAATCACCTTTGGATAAGATGAAGGCAGATTACAATAAATCTGAGAATAAACTCTCTCGTCAGAAAAGGCACGAAAACCGAGCCAAGAAGTCTATTAGAATCTTAAGGAGTAGTGGTTATTCTATGGCGGAAGCCTTGATGATTACCAGAGGACAGATGGGATTGGATAGAAAGCCTATCATCCCTACCGATGGTGAGGAAATAGTCCCTTCAGATGATAGTGAGGAATGAGTATGATAACGAATGATATTAATGGGGTTGTAGCAAAACATCCTGATTGGGTCATGTGGGAGTCTGCTCTTTCAGCAGATACTTGTGATAAAATTATTGAAGCGTGTAGTGAGTTAGAAAAGCACGATGCTACTATGATTGGCATAGATGCCTTAGACCCTCGCAGAATAACTCAACTGAGATGGATTACAGAAAATAATGAAGACTTAGCGTGGATTAGAGAAATCGTGGAAGAATATACTCACAAGGCAAATGAACATTTTAAAGTTGATTTAACTGTCCTTCAACCTATTCAATTTACAGAATACAACGAGATTGGTTCGCATTATGATATGCACCATGATGTTGAGTGGGATAATCAAAGGGGAAATCATAGGAAGGTTTCTTTTGTTTTACAACTTTCTGATGGTGATGAGTATGAGGGTGGTGACTTTTGCTTTAATGAACATATTCCATCTCCCGATTCAGAGGCTTTGCGTAAAAGAGGAACAATTATAGCATTCTTGTCATATAATCCTCATTGTGTTGAACCTATGATTAGTGGTCAAAGAAAAAGTTTAGTGGCGTGGCATTTAGGGCCACGATGGAGATAAGGTGTAAATATGTATAATTCACAATTCCCATCTTTCGCACAATTAGGGTTGGAAAATCCAAATGAAATCCAAGAAATAGTTGATTTACGCTCGACCCCACTTTCAATTGACATTGAAACAACGAGGGTGGAAGATTTTAAGAACCTTAAAGGGGTCACAGCCAATGTGATTGTGGTTTGGGATTCAAACCGCCAAATGAAGTGGGTATTCGTTAAAGATGAAGCCACACACCTTCCAGATGTTCTTCCTATGTCTGATTTTAGGAATCATTTAGTTAAGTGGTTGAGAATGGGTTGTGTTTTAGGTGGGCAGAACATCTTAGGTTTTGATTTCCCCGTTCTGATGGAAGATGACAGTTTAAATGTTAAAGATGTTCTTCAGGCTTTTATTGATTGTAGGCAAACAGTTGATACCAGCAAATACATTTATGAGAGATATGGTTTTAGAGTTTCTTTAAAATATATGGCCGCAGGGTGTATAGGTGGTGAGAAACTTATGGATGGGGCAAATGCTCCTATCGAGTGGGAGAACGGCAACTATCAAGATGTAGTTGATTACTGTATCATGGACACTATTTTGTGGTCGGATATTCACACTTTCGGTGTGGAAAAAGGCTATGTTGATATTGGTGGTCCTAAATTAGCGGTCAATTGGTGATGGTTTGATAGCAGATTTAGTTTTCTGGTTGGGATTCTGGATAGTGTTTTTCTGGATGGTGGATTAAGTGAAATCCCCTGATGGTATAGTTTGTGCCGTGTGTAAAAAGCCCGCTATTAGATTCTGGCCTCGACCAGAAGGAATGATGTGTTTATCCTGTGTAGCCCGACAAGAAACTGAAGTGCAAGTGGAGGTGAATGAATGAATGAAGAACTTAATGTTATGCTCTTAATGATTGGAGGTGTTTTTACTGCTATGATTGTTTTGTTGAGATTCTTACAAAGAATGGAGGGCTTGAGGTGATTGAGGAAGTGCAAATGCTACTTATTTTTTTAGTGGCTTCTTTGCTGTCCTTGATTTATCTTTTAAGATTATTAGAAAAAAAGGAGTCTGATTTTGCTGCTACCCTTTTAGATTTGCGGGAAATAAACGAAGCATTACTTTTAGACAAGGAATACTCTCGTCAGATGCAAGCAGAAAAAGATGAATTGATTTACGGACTCCAAGTTCATTCTCAGCAGATGGCTGATGAAATAGAATCTGTGCAAGCAGAAGCGCGTAAGCAGAAAGGCCGAGCGCAATCTGCTCACACAAGCAAAGGACAGATTCTTGAGAAATGGACACCTTTTTTGAATCACACGCAGATTGACTCTCATTGGAAAGCAGAAGATTGGTCTTTCTTAGGGCAACCTATTGATTATGTTGTCTTTGATTGGCATAAGGACAAGCAGAAGAACTTAGCAGAAGGTAAGATTGTTTTACTTGATGTTAAAGCCGCCAAGAGCCAACTTACCACTAAGCAACGAAGAATAAGAGATTTAATAGTTCAAGGTTCTGTGGAATGGAGAGAAATCCGATTAGATTAAGCCTAATGGATTAAATACTATATGACACTAAAGGGTGATAACATGGGACGATTAGAAGGAACTATAACATATTTGTGTGGGCCAATAGACAATGTGGAAGATGATGGAGTCATCTGGCGGAAGCAGATTGGTGAAATACTGTCTGCTCGTTATGGTATGAAAATATTAGACCCTACTGATAAGCCCTTCAAGACACACACTTTAAAGTATGAGGAAATAGGTGAGGAGAAAATCTCTGCACACAATCTCAGAGCAGAGGGTAGGTTCGCAGAGTTGGCTGAGAAGTTCAAAGGAATCGTAAGAGCAGATTTAAGATGTGTGGATTTATCAGATGTTTTAATCGCTTACCTACCTAAAGATGTTTTAATGTGCGGGACAATCCATGAGATTGTGGTTTCCACAGACTCTAAGAAACCCACTCTTTTAGTGGTTGAAGGTGGAAGGAAAAATCTGAGCCATTGGTTTTGGGGTATCATACCTTCTGAACCACATACTGAGAATCGTTCTGGTTGGATTTTCGATTCGTGGGATGCTTTGTTCGACTACTTAGATGAGATTAACGAAGCAGAGGAAGATATGCCCGAACCTAAGTCAAGCCGATGGGTCATGTTAGATGTTGGCTCACGATAGAATGATATAGTTGGTTCTCCACCTAATATCATGGGTGAAACATCTGAGCAGATTAAACCTGTTGATGAATCAGGAGTGATTAACCTTCAAAGGTTAGATAGTTTTCCATCACACGCTCCTAAAGATTTTAAAGAACTTGAAACACTCTGGCCAACTCCTGCTGAAATCTGGCATTCTATTCCTTACACCTCTAAAGATGCGGCGACTTTAAACTATCGAGATTCAGAGGAGCGTAAAATAATAGATGGTGTAGTAGTGCCTGAATGGAGGCGTAGTCCTTCACAATCTTTAAAGGTCAATGGTAATTTTAACCACCCTGCTAACGAAGGCAGATGGTTGCCTCTTGATGTGGCTTTCAATTGGGCGCAAAAAAGAGGTTCTGGTCAGCCATCCAAGTTAGACGCAGATTTAACAGACTTCGGGGATGAATACCCTGAAGATGTTCAATCCTACAATGATAATATGCACCCTTATCTTAAATCCTACTTAATTGAAGATTCTGCTAACAATGCTAATGTTATTTACTTAGCCACAAGTTTTCAAACAGACAGGAATATTTTTTACCCTGTTTTTATGAGATTCCTGTTTAACCAAGATAATAAGAAATGGATTATATCTGCTATGGGGCGACATAGAAAACACAATGATGATATTTATCCTGCTAAAGATGACCCCTATTACATAGACCTTAAAGCGTATCGAAGTGGAAGGAGTAAAAAAATTGGGTTATTCACTAACGCAGACCGTGTGGATATGATAGGCTTTAATATGTATAAAACCACAAGAGAAACAGGGGGTAGGGTAAAACTTTGGGGTCGCCTATTGAATCAGACTTATAGTGATGACAATTTATACTCTAATGCTTACGAAGCCTTAACAGATAATATGAACAAAAAAGCGTTTGAAGGTATGATTAGTCGTGAGTCAGATAAGTCGCATAAGCCATATTGGACAGAATGGGGGCAAGGTAAAACTTTAACGAATAAGAAGAATCGCAACCAGATTTACATTTGGATTCCTGCTCGGAAAGAAAAATATTCTAATCCTGCTCATCAATTAGGCTTGTTTAATTGGTCTTCAGCGTTCTGGGAGAAGAAAGACTAATAAGCAACTACCTGTTCGGACATAATGGAGAGAGAACTATGGAAAGCACAATTCCTGCTCAAGAGTGGGTCACAAACTATCCCAGACAGATACAAGATTTAGAATCGGTATGGGATTTTAAGCAAAGCGGAGATATGCTATTGTTCGATGATGCGTTTGAATGGAGCAGACCTAAGACTTTAACCAAACCTGAACATATAGAAAAGTATCTTAGACATTTAAACGAGCGAGTAGGCAGTTTTGTCGCAGAAGATGGCTTTATCTATCTTACAGTCCAATGGCAATCAGGCCAACACACCTATGACCCCATTTACTTTAGGTTTAGATATTCCGATTTAAACCCTGATGAAGATTTTTTTGTGCTTGCACAAGACAAATGGAATAATACCCATATCGCTGTTAATGCAGTAGGCATGGACACTTGGAAAGTCCAAAAAGACAGATACCCCAAGAGAAGGCAAAATCAAGAGGTTAATCCAAAAGTGGAAGAAATAATGAATAAGATGATGCAGGGGCAGACTGTGAGTAAGGCAGAACTTCGACACTTACAAAGACACAAGCACAGGTCAGGAGGAGAACTTTACTCTGCTTGGGTGAGCAAGTGGATTGGAGATGAAAAGGCAAAATACACTTCTAACTTATCTAAGTATTACAGACAACCTAAGCACCGCGCAGGTTTGAGAATCTTTAAGCCTTCAGAGAGTGAATTAAAGCAAAAGGTTCAGGTTGGTCTGTTGAATTGGAGTTATTTGTCACTCTGAGCAGACGCTAATGTTTATAGCATAGAAGTCGCTACGAAAGGTTGCGTGATATTATGTCCGATGAAACAATAGTTAGTGAAGCCGAATACTCGGATTACACAGTATATGAATTGAAAGATGAACTGAAAGAAAGAGGATTGAAGGTTTCTGGTAAGAAAGCAGATTTGATTACTCGCTTGGTAGCAGACTTAAACTCAAGTGTGGAAGCAGTTGAGAATGTTATCGAGCAAACCGAAGAAGCCGTTGATGCAGTTGAAACTGCTGCGGATGAGGTTGGAGATGTGAGTGAGAAACTTGCAGAGAAGGACATTAAGGGAGCACTCACCGAGTTAAAGGATGCTTCTGATGATATTGAGAGGGCTGCCGAAGAAACTATTGAGGCTGCGGAAGATGCTTTGGAAACTGCTGAAGACTTAGCAGAAAAGGCAGAAGTCGCTATCAGCAGGTGGAATGCCCTTTCCAAGAATCAGAAAATCATCGCAGGTGTAGTAGTGGTAGTTGCCCTCGCTTTTGCGGCGGTTTCTGGTGGCTACATAACAGTATGATATAGTGTCTGACACTATTGCAGTTATGGATGACCGCTTAGGCCACTTTAAAGATAAACCTACTGCTCGCCCCCTCTTTAATGAGGTTGGGAAGCAAGTAGGCTGGTTGTTTAGCGTTAATGCAGATGATGATAATCCACCTTCGGACATTGTAGTATCTCTTTTATGGTCAGAGTTTGTTAGTTCTCCGATGTGTTCCCACACCATAGATAAGCCTAAAGGTTTAACTCGTTATCAGAAACTCTTACACAAGCCCTTCATAGAAGGGTCAGAAAAGAAAACCTTTGAGAGTAAGTATAAACGCTTTTACTTTCACGATAAAATGTCGTGGCACGATAAAACCACGATGGATATGCGTGATGTGCGTGATACATCTTACACAGGTTATGGGTTAGTAGGGTTCTCCTACATAGATAATGAAGCAGAAGACCTGCTTCCCTTGAATAAAGAATCTGCTCAGAAGATAGAGATTTATTTAAACGATTTGGAAATCATCAAACTTGTTGTGCAAGATTTAAGTCCTAACGAAGCCTTCTGGAAAAATAAAAATGATTTATGGTTTAACTTTACTTTAAACTACTCAGACTACTATTCACTAATTCAATACGCAGAACCTTTGGCTTCTGTTTATCATCAACCTTCATTGGCGTGGCATCAACCCGACCTTTCATTCTCACCCTACTTAGGGTTATTCAATTGGTTTTACTTGGATTAACAGGAAACCGCTACATTAAAAAGCAAAACAAGAGTGGAAATAGTATGAGAGAAGTAGGCTATGCGTGTATCAACATGACTCTGAGTGCTCAAGGGGTTTGTGCCAATAGAACTTTGAGAATGAAAACCTTAGAAGACAAAGGCTATGATTACCTTTCCGAGTTGATTCAAAGTAATATGAATGCTTTGAAAGAGATTTTAGTCTGGAATGCTCAAAGCGGTTATCGCTTTTATCGTTTATCCAGCGAAATGTTTCCTTTCATGTCGCATCCTGTGTGGGGTTATCAAATAGAAGATTTGCCTCAAAGCGAAAAAATACTATTGCTTTTGCGTGACATTGGAAACTTTGCTCGCCAGACTAAACAACGACTCACTTTTCACCCAGGGCCATTTAATGTGTTAGCATCACCTAATCCGCAAGTCGTGGAGAAAACTATTGGGGAACTTAATGCTCATTCGCATATTTTTGACTTAATGGGTTATGCACCCTCTGTGGAAAACAAAATAAACATTCATGTGGGTGGGGCTTATGGAGATAAGGAATCGGCATTGTCGCGTTTCTGTGTGAACTTTAACCGCCTCGACTCTCACACTAAACTTAGGCTCACTTTAGAAAATGACGATAAAGCCAATATGTATTCTCTGAAAGACCTTTACGAAGGGGTGTATCAAGTTATCGGAATCCCTTTAGTCTTTGACTATCACCACCATTACTTTAACACAGGTGGTTTGACAGAAGAAGAAGCACTTCTGCTTGCTTTAAGCACATGGCCAGCAGATATTGTTCCTGTTGTTCATTATTCTGAGAGTAAAACTCTGGAACAAGGTTTAGAATTGCGAACACCTGCTCATTCTGATTACATTATTGGTCCTGTTAATACTTACGGCCAGAATATTGATGTTATGTTTGAGTGTAAGGCTAAAGAATTGGCGGTGCAAAAATATCTATCTGCTGAGAGTATAATGCCTGTTTGACCGAAAGTGTTAAATAAGGATTCTCCCTCGCAAGGGTATGAACCATAACAAGTGCAAGGTCTGTGCCAGAGAAATCATGGCACACAACAAAGGAAATACCATAATACATGGGGTTTATTGTAGCAGGTATTGTAAGTTGTTCGATAGACAGAACCTCAAAATGATAAACGGTGCTGAAAAGCATGGTAAGAAACAGTATGAAGGTTTTAACTATTGGCCTAAGATAACTGTGTCCTGCGATACTTGTAATGGAGATGTCCTTTTGAACCACTCTAAAGAGGGTGATGACCGAGCCTTTTGCAGTAGGGCGTGTCACACTAAGGTAAAGACTTGTCGAAAGAACGCTCTCAAGGACTACAATATCCTCAAGATTCTGCGTGAGCACCCTGATGGATTACCGAGTGATGAGTTATCTTATATGCTCGGAACGACTAATCAATATCGAACTAATCCCAACAAAATCACTTCAATGCTAAAGTTTTGGGTGGCAAAGGGAATAGTGACTAAGAGATTGTCGAAGGGGAGCACAGGCCGCACCATTTATTCCTTAGCAAAGTCATATATGAACAAACCATTGGGTAAAATCGTAGTGGATTTCAGAAGTCGTAAGACTTATGCTCAAAGGTTAGAATCTTAACTGAGTCTAACCCACGCCAATGCTGTTATAGTATGAGTCCCACATCTATCTATGAAAGAGTGGAGTCTGCCAGATTTTAAAGTCGAGAAGTGCAAGACTCTCCAATGTCGAGGGGTGAAATACTACCACACCCACTATTGTTATCTCTGCTTGCTGTCTGAAGGTTATGATTTCAAAACAGGGATAATGGTAAAAAAGAGATAGGGCAATTGCATAGTTTAAATAGGGTCAGACCCATCATAGTAATGATGAAGACCAACCGAAGTGATACCATACGCTCTCAAATGAAAGATAATGAGTTTATAGACGAGCGTAGTGCTCAAATGGGAGAGTCTGGCGAAAAGCAATTCGACAGAGCAGCAAAGGCGCAAGGCAAGTCAGTAAGGAAGGCAAGTCGTTATGAGGAAAGAGTTCTCCACATAGACCGTTGGGTGGGAGATAAAAGATGGCGACCTGCATATAATCAAACCATGAAAGACAAGCCTGAGATTTCGGTCGAGATTAAAGCCATGAAAAGAATAAGCAGGTCTTCCCCTAAACCACAAAGCGAATGGCTCTGGGTGGAGTTCAAAAATGTTTCAGGTGGAAATGGGTGGTTGTATGGGGGTGCGACTCTCTTAGCAACAGAGGTGGAATCAGGCTTTTACTTGTTGTATCTTAAATCTTTGAGGTCATGGGCAGAGTTTAAAGTTGATAGGAATGATAAGGTAAGCAATCCTAATCAAGCAAAATACAAATCATACAGTCGAAGAAACAGGGATGATGAGATGAGTTTAATCAATCTGCAAGAGTTCATTGATTGGTATGAAGAAGCAAGTGGAAAAGAAGTTTTATTCTTCCCTAAAGTCGAGGCACACTAATGACCATATCTAAAAAGGTTAATACCCTAAGCGTCACAACTAAAGAAGTATGAACACTCTGCCACGCCAAATCCCTACTTTTGAGTTTGGGAGTTTAGAGGATTTTGATTTAGGGTTAAACGGTCTTGAAAATGCTAACTTGTATATTACAGGGCTATACAATTGGAACAATCCCAATGAGGAAACTAAAAAACTAACTCAAGAACTGTATCAAGTATCGAAAAAGTCATATTTTGAAAACTTAAAGGATATTGATGCTCATATTGTTCTCACTAATCCTAATATTGAAGGTGAGTATGTGGTTAAATCTTTAGACTGTTTTTATGATGCCTTTCTGAAAACCTTTGAGTTATGGAAAAGAGGTCACAATATTTTTTATGGTGGGATAGATACAGTTTGTGTTCGACCAACTGAAGTTTTTGGGAAGTTTGATAAGTTTTCCATGTTCAATGGAGTAGGCTTAAAGAATCCTCTTATCACAACTATGTCTGAAACTAATTGGTATCAAGGTTTTAATCAAGGTTCTGTCACAACCGAAACATTTGGGCAAATAGAAATACCCGCCTATTTTAACTGTGATGTCAGATATATCCCATCTAACACTTCTGAGTTAATCTGGAACATTGGATTTCGTGAATGGGATAAATATTTTGAACAAAAAGAAACTCATTCTGGGAGGGGAACATACACCATTCATGGTCAAATGATGGACGGGTTAGAGTGGGGTATTGAACAAGTGATTTACAATATTATGATGTATGAAGGGCAAGAGTGGAATAATAACTATGAGTCCCTTTATCGTGCTGACTTAAATAACTTCAATATGAGGGATTCACAATTTTTGTTAAACGAACCTTCTTTTGAATCTCCATTTCCTATTAAAACTCCTATTCACATCTATCAAGTGTGGGGGAGTCGAGGACTAAAATCTGCTATTGGGATGATGAAAAACATTCTTGAGAATGTTAAGGCGATGGAACAATAATTACGAAGTTTAAATACACTTAGTGTAATAGAATGGTGTAGCAGGAGAAGGTTAATATCCTAAGCGACACAGAATAAAATGGAGGAAAAAATATGGGAACAAGTTGGATTAAAAGACACAGGCACGAAACAGATGAGTTTAAGGCTGCTGAGAAGAAGCGATATAACTCATGGAAGGCTCAATTCACAACTACTTGGGTAGGTAGTGACACTAAAAGGTGGGATGAAAGAAAAGTTCAAGAGTGGGTTCAGGAATATAGAGCAAACAAGTTCCCTCATTGGCCTACTTCTAAAGCATATCTCGCCCAAAAAGAAAAGAGTGAATAGATGAGAACATATAGTGGGAACGCCACATACAGACGGTGAAAGTGTGGAGTTAAGCAACCAAATCTTAGGTTTAATCAATTGGGGTCGTAATACTCCTAAATGGTGGGGCATAGATTTTCACCAGATTCCTCTGGAAGAAAGACCTGAATACTTGGATTTAGCCTTACAAAGATTTGAGGATATGTATAACGATTCTCCCAAACACCTGTGGATGTCAGATGGGAGAGTAAAGTTTCGATTAGATAAAGGTCGAACTATGGCTAAGATGAAAAAAGAAGGGCGTATTTACGCTTTCGTGGATATTAACATGAGCAACGACCCTGAAAGATATGGTGGACTGATGAAACCCGCATCTTGGAAAGCCCCTGACAAAAAGAAGTATATCCGAGCGCACCTTTTCGCTGAGAACCCCTTGCGAGGAGCAGGATGGTATGGTCCAGATTATATGGATGGTGGCGCAAGAAGTGAGGAAGAAAAGGATTTACGAGATAATTGGTTCAGGACAAAGAACGGCGTTCCTTTTGCCAAAGAAGCCCATCTGGATTCTGTTTTAGAGTGAAGGATTAAAGCACACCCACCCTTTTTTATTATACAGCCTATTACTCCTCGTTTGAGGGGCGACACATAGGGTTGGTAGTTGGTTTAATCAACCACAAACTGAAATAGCAAGACCCCTACATTCTTATTGATTCTATGGTAATGAGAACTAAGATAACGGGTGATGAAAGATTCCTAACCCAAGAAACAGGAGAGTTTTCTCCTGAAGTAGTAAAGAATCTTTTCTTCCCAGAATACATTTACTATCGTAATAAACCTAAAGAATGGCCCTATGGTAAGCCTGACTTTATTCCTTCTGAATACAAAGTGGTCACAATGGATGAGTTAGTAGGTTGGTCTGGAACACCTGATAAAGTCAATTTGACGAAACTCGCTAAACTTCCTGAGAATAAAGGGAGATTTACTTCAGAACTGCGAAAGATAGCATTAGAACTTGAACCTGCTGATATTGGAGGCAATAGTCTTTTGCCTAATAGGTATCGGGAAGAATACATGAAAAAGTTTAAAGATAATTTTAAGAAGGCTTTTGTCGGTTCGGGTGCAGGGCGGTCGGTTTATATCTGCAAACAAGGTGTGGAAATACATCGCGTAGTTGTAGGTGAGGAAGATGATGGGTTGAGGATTTTGGCAGGGAAGAAAAAGACTTGGGCCAGAGAAGATGGTAAAACTGTCTTTAAAGAGGGTGGTAATACTGATAATAAAATTATCTTAGGGGTCGAGTTAGGGGCTGAGATTTATCGTTCTAAAAGAAAAACTCAAGATATACCTTCAACATACAGATACCGTGACCGCGATGGAAACATTCAGACCCACAACTATGTCAAGAGGGGGAGGACTCTTGATGGAGTGTGGTTGAAGGCAAAACCAGATAACCCGTCTGCTTGGGAGCGTGGTGACAGTAAATGGCAACAATTACAGAGAGAAAGGACGGGAGATACCGAGCGAACTTGGTTTGAGAAGCAACACGGATTTGTAGGTCGTCAGTTTATGAATCTGCCTATTAGCAATAAAAGAACCCGCGATAAGTATTTATTCTTAGTTCATAAACATGGTTTAGATAGGTTAGGTATCTTCAATTGGTTGGATTTGTGATTTCCCACACTACTAATTAAAGTAGTCAATCCGCTACATAGGTTTATGGTCGAATATACTCGTAAGCAACTTTTTTTAAGAGATAGCCTAACTGCTTTGCTTGTTTCAGCCATCGTTTTAGTGGCTACCACTCACTATGGCTCACCTATTCCTGCTAATTTACTTAAAGACCCTGCGATTCCTTATGAGTGTGCTTATTTAGATGGGGAAATTATGAGAAAGGTGTCGCCTGAAGATAATGTGACTAATGGACAGTTTTACGGTTTGGAAGTAAATGTTAGCGTGGACTCTGACCCTGATGGTGATGGTTGGGTGGATGCCAATAATACCACTAATTATACGGCTCAATTTGTAGTTTCCGAACTTACTTACAATTCTCTTGAGGTGGGGGATAATTATACAGGCTATACTTGTAAGATGGCTGATATTCGTCAAATGATTGAAGATGGGGTTCTTACTATTTTCCACATTAATGAGAGTAATTAAACTGTTTGGCTCAGTCCAATGATTCATATAGCAGAATTGCTTAATGAGTATTAGAAGGAATAGTGGATTCCTTATGAATGCCAAGAAATTGTGATAAAATGAACAACAAATCGAACAGAGGAATTAAAAAAATAACGAAGAATGCAATAATGAGCGTATTAGTCGCGTTTTGCCTTGTTATGTCGGCTGGCCTTGTAGCCGCCGATGGTTCTGACCCTCTCGACCCTTCAGATGGTGGAGCAGATTGGGATGGTGATGGTTTAACCAACGCCGAAGAACAAAGTCAAGGAACAGATATGAATAACGCAGATACCGATAATGACGGCCTACCTGATGGTTGGGAAGTCAATTATGGTTTAAATCCGCTATCATCCACAGATAGTAATGCAGACCCAGATGGGGATGGTTTAACTAATGCTCAAGAATATGCCGCAGGGACAAATCCGAATGCGGCTGATACTGATGGTGATGGAACACCAGATGGTCAAGACCCTTTCCCCAACGACCCTAACGATGGTTCTATGTCTGATTCAGACGGAGATGGAATACCTGATGCTTACGACCCTGACTTCAATGACGAAGGTTCAGGAGATGGAGGCACAGATGGTGGTGGAGAAGGAGAAGACGGTCAAGGACAAGGACAGGGGCAAGGTCAAGGTCAAGGACAAGGACAGGGGCAAGGTCAAGGTCAAGGTCAAGGTCAAGGGCAAGGTCAAGGTCAAGGTCAAGGACAGGGGCAAGGTCAAGGTCAAGGTCAAGGTCAAGGACAGGGGCAAGGTCAAGGACAGGGGCAAGGTCAAGGTCAAGGACAGGGGCAAGGTCAAGGTCAAGGACAAGGACAAGGACAAGGACAGAATCAAGGTCAAGGGCAGGAAGGTCAGCAAGGACAAGGTTCAGACCAAAACTCACAATCTGATGAAGACGGCCAACAAGGTCAAGAAGGTGAGCAAGGTGAGCAAGGTCAGCAACAGGATAATGGTCAAGGGCAGCAACAGAATGGTGGCGAGCAAGGAGGTCAGCAAGGTGAGCAAGAAGGTCAAGACCAAAACGGAAACAACCAGAACGGTCAGAACCAACAGCAACAAGGCCAGACTCAAGATGGCCAGCAAGGTCAGCAAGGTCAGCAATCCGACCAGCAACAAAGTCAGCAATTGGATAACCAGAACTTAAATGGTGAGAATGATAACGATGGTGATGGAATACCTGATGATTTTGACTCGGATGATGACAACGATTGTATTCCTGATATTATAGATGACGCTCCTGAAGACCACGACAACGATGGCATTGACGATGCTGATGACAATGATGATGATGGTGATGGTTTGGATGATTCGATTGAGGTTTCTGATGGGAATCCCTACACCGACATTTACGACCATGATAACGACAACATCATGGATTGTGGTGACTTCGATATAGACAATGATGGTATCGCAAATTGGAATGATGAAATGCCTCGCGACCACGACAACGATGGTTTAAACGATGCAGTTGATGATGACGATGATAACGATAACATTCTCGATGTTGATGAAACTTACGGTGCTTTCGGCACATACCGATACGACCATGACAACGATGGAATCTGGGATATGAGTGATACTGATGATGACAACGATGGTTTGAGTGATTGGTTTGAGCAGAACGATGGTTTTAATTCCACAGGTCAATTCGACCACGACAACGATGGAATACCAGACCACCTCGATGACGATGATGATGGTGACGGAATACCTGATTGGTTAGAGAATTAAACTTGATATAGTTTAACGCTTTACTCTGTTTAGGGTTTGCCATGCGGTTAGGTTTGTTTAATTGGACATCTGATTTATCAGACGAGCGTGAATACCCACCGTTTTTTGATAATTTGAGCATGGACGAAGGCTCATACCCATCCCCATATCAGAAAAATGCAAGAGGTAATTGTATTATCGGGATTGACGGTGGCGGTGGGTTCGATTCAACTGATATAGGTAGTATCGAGTATTTGAATACTAAATCTAACGACTTTTTCCCTCTGTTCAGTATGTCCCAATATGCACCCGATTCATGGGCGAACACATTTAGTCCAGAGAGTTTCAAATCTGTTAGCAAGACGACCCTTTCGCGAGAGGATTGTTGGGGGGAATTAAAGGGAATCTATTTAATTTTAAGTGAAGCATTTATGAGTTCTTGGGAAGCACCCTACATAAGTTCTCCTTATCCACCACACACGGAAATGAGATACCAGAACCAGAGTAAAGCCCTTCCCACACCTCCTGATGTAGCCAACGCTTATTGGAGTCGCTATAAACCTGCGGTTAAAGAGAAGTTTGAAAAAGACCCTGATGGTTGGCATTTAGCCACCACAGGTTTTACCATTAAGCAAGTGCGCGATAATTTTGTTTTCTGGCATGAGGAAGAATGCTATGTTTGCGTTAATCCTTATTGGAATACAAAGGCTGTGGAACTTCTAAAGGCTAAAACAGATGGTGGAGCACCAGGTCGAATGAGAAAGTTTAAAGCGTGTATTACTATGCAAAATATCGAGGTTTTCGATGCTGCAACCCCTAAAGAGCAATTGGATTCAATCTTATCAGCCTTAAACAAATAATCTAATATAGTTTAATTGCTTATTCTGAGTATGACTCATGTTGTGACTTCCGATTGTATTGACCATAAGTATCAGGACTGTGTAGCAGTTTGCCCTGTTGATGCTTTCAGAGAGATGGAAACTTACTTGGTGATTGACCCAGACGATTGTATTGACTGTGGGGCTTGCATTCCTGAGTGTCCTGTCGAAGCCATCTTCACAGAGGAAGATGTTCCTGAGAGTGAAATCGAGTGGATAGAGCGCAATGAAAGTGATTCTTTGGATGCTCCTTTAGCCACAGGCGACTCTCCTGTTTTGGCTTCTTGAAGGACAAAGTTTCAAGTAGTTGGCGTAATTACATTCTTTATGAGGGTGGTTAAATGAGCGATTTCTTCGATAGGTGTGATAGTAGTCGCGATATGTTCTCGATGATTAATCAGCACTTACCCACAGGTGAGAACTTAGCAAAGGCATTTGACTCCCTCGACACATCTCACCGCTATTTAGTGATTAAGTTTTTGCCCGACATATTGGATGAATCCCTTGAAGTGGATGGGCGCAGTAAAAGTTTAGAGTTTGTTTTCCAAGAACTTGTGGAAAGAAAAAGTAGTGGGACATTCGTTATTTTCACTTATTCATACGATGCACAGATGGGATTCATCGTTGTGGGAGAAATGTCGAAGGGGGATATTGAGTTTTATCCTGATTATTTGAGTTTGGAATGGCAAGAAACGACCACAATCCCAATAAAGGATATAGGAAGTAATCAGAGTGCTATTTTATACGATGATGGGGTGGCTAATTGGTGGCATCCTGAGCATCCTTTTCAAACAGGCAAATGGCGAGAAGCCCTTTATCCTAATCCTTCGGATTCAAGTTTTAGTTTATTTGATTATCCCGTCAATTTGGATTTACTGCATTTCCTTCCTATTGATTTTTATGAGGACACCGCCTATCTTTGGTTCTGCCCTCCTGATGCTCTTAACCCAATGGGTTTGTTTAATTGGGTGTGGTGAAATGAGTAGGCGTTTTGGAACAGGTGAAGATTATCACCAGGCATTCATTGGTGATAACCCTGATGGGGGTTCTGTGGCTTATACTGAGTTTGCTGAATATCTTAATGATTTAGGAATCATATCACAGATTAAAAAATTAGGTGATATGGGCTTCGTAAGTAAATATGCTGTGCCTGAGAACTTGGTTCTCCCAGATGAACTTATGAAACCAGGTAGTTTGTATTTGGCTATCGACTCTCAGATTGATGAGAAGGACAACTATTATCTTTTCTATGTGAATCCTTTGGATTGGGCATTATCTGACCACTCTTTACCACATTCTCCTTACACTCAAAACACGATTGGAGCGTTTTACCTTAAAATCCCATTTTTGACAAAATGGGCAAAAGGGGATGCTATTGGTTTTGAGAAGGGCGGCTGGCAAAATATATCTTCCGAAGCAGGATTGGTTAAACCGAATCGCAAAAGTTATTTTGGTAGCAATTACTTTTCGTTTTATCGCCTACCTGAAGCGGAGGTCGTGGGCTTGTTTAATTGGGTGGGGTTTTAAGATGAGCAGGAACATACTTTCCTATGATGAGGATGGCGACATAATAGGAGATTCGGAATATTTACAAAGAGAAATGAAACAATCTTTCGATTACAGGTATAGTAAGTGGGAAGATGTTAAACCCGAAGAACTTTCTCTGATTCTTACCGACCCCACTAAAGCCCCAAGAACTACACTCAAGAGTTTTAAGTGGGAGGATTTATACGATGATGATTGGAACTTTATTGGAAACCGTCAGCCCAGAAAGTGTCCTACTTGTGCTAAGTATGGTATAGAAAATCGCAAGTTGCATCGAAACGATGACAATGACGGTTCAAGATATTATTGGTGGGGCGATTGCGGGCATCAGTTGTGGGACCATTCTGAAAATCGGCGCAGAGCCAGACTGTTAAATAGGCATCGTTATAATCAGCGACAGTTAAACCGCCCACCCGAAAATACAGTTAAGAAAAAGTGGTGGCAGTTTTGGAAGGCAGAGGAGTTTAGTGCTCCTTTCATGGACATCTCTAACTACGGCAAGAAAATGATTAAAGCCGATGTTATGTATCACGGACAGTCTTTTGTTAAAGGGGGTCAAAATGATTTCCCTCATAGCGAGTATTGGACTACTTCATTCGACCACGCATTAGGACACGCTTTGTTTGGGCCAGATATGGAAGGTGACACCAAAGCAGAAGAATGTAAAGTCTGTGAGGGTTTTGGATATTACTTCCCTGAAGATGGTCCAACCACAGGACAGAATTGTGAATACTGTGTTAAAGGCTGGTTCTTACCTACCACTTACGCCGATGATTACATTCCACAAGGAAAACCAATGGTCTTCGTTTTAGATGTTTCAGATAATTACATTCCTTTCATTTACGATGGGGAAAATGAAGTAGGAATATCTTATATTTTGAATGCTTACGATGAAAGTGATGATTTAGGGTGGCGATTGCTTCCTGATGATGTTTTGATTTCTCGATTACAAAGTTGGATTAAAAACGATGAAATACCAGAGATAGTTTTAGAAGATACTTCCGCAGGGTATGTTTCCGATAGGTCTATGGCTTGGCGCAGGATTATTCAAGCGTTAGGTCAATTAGGACAATGATACGAAACCCTTAAATGGTGGAAGCCTTCACATAAGATTGATAGTATGTTTGCAGACAGCCCCGAACTTCAGAAAATGATGGAGATGATAGAAGTAAGTGATTATGCAGGTTTAGAAGACTATACCTATCACCTCTTGAATATGGTCGCAGATGAGAACCTTATCATGGAAGTTTGGATTACTGATAGTCGCAGAGGGGCTATAAGATTCGCGTTATCGGTTCTTTACGCAGACCCGTCTTCAGTTTCCGACATTAATCAAATACCTCAATGGATAACTGATTCTTCTGAGTTCATTGAGTTCTTGTTAGTGGCTGAAACGAATTACGGGATAGAGGGGTGGGCTAATATTTTCAATTCCGTTGCTGAGAAGCATTACATAGACAATGTATTGGATTTCAATCTTTTAGACTTCTTTACGGATATGGTATTACCTGCCGCCCAACCCATTCCCAAAGAGATGTCTTTAGAAGATTTCTTGCAGAATGAAAATATGTATGCTGTAATAGACATTCCTGATGTGGAACAAGCGTGGGCAGATATGATAGGTTCGGGTAAAATGTTTGGAGAAGGTTTTACTACTGATTGGGAATGAATGCTAAGAGTTAAATACTTTGAGTCCCTATATGGTATCATGTGGGACGATGACTTTTACCGCTTCTTTCGGAAATCTAATAAGGGACGAAGGATGCCATATAACTTTTTTAATTTGAATGATTCTCATTCTTTTGATTTCAGTAAGATATTCGACAATTTCGACACAGACGATTTTTCATCTTATCCTCTGCCTGATAAGTATAAGTTTAAAGCAACAAAGTATGTGAGCATAACTGTTGCTGAAGGTGATGATGAGGGTATTGACCAAGCCATTAAGATTTTAGAATCTATGCGTTCTAAACCTTCTGACCCTGTGGAAGCCGCACAAGAAGATGACGATTCTGATGACACCTTCAATGAGAACTTCAAAGAGGATAATCTTTGAGAGTGGTGCTAAATGGTTCTCTATCGCGAAACTATATGGAGAGATGTTATCAGACCGATTTACGGTTTGCTTTGTCTGCAACCAATTGTTCTGATTTGGTTCTATTTACATGACCCTAATCAATGGTTGCAGAACTATTGGAGCATAGGTTGGCCGTTAAACTTGATTGGAACTATTTGGTTGATTCCTTGCTATGCTTTCTATGAGAAAATAGTCTTTCCTCATCCTGAATTGCCTGATGTGAAAAACGAAGGCTTATTGTAGTCTTACTGTTGATTTAAGATAGTGATAGCCATGTCAGACTTACCACCAGACCTTGCTGAAAGAGGGTGGGCGATTAGAGAAGTTGGCAAATCTAATCTTTTTATCTTAGCCAAACTTTTTTCTTTTTCTGATGACGGTGAGTTTTTACAGTTCTCTAAGGCCATCAATGCTTTAGAGCAAAAACTTAATCATCATGGTGAGTTATCTATTTACGAAGGATTGGACAAGGTAAGATACGCTGTCTTCACCCATGAACCTGAACCTATGATTACTGAAAGGGATTTTAGGTTGGCTCGACAAATAGAAACCTATTACACTAATATGATGAAGGAAGGCGTTCCTAAACCTGCTTTATTCTTAGATTTCGATGGAACGGTTCGGGATGTGGTGGAAGACCCTGCGCGAGCGATGAAAGGAGGATTTCGCGCTCCATACTGTCCTACTGAGGTTGAAGTTTTCCCCCAAGTTAGTGATATTTTAGAAATGTGGGATGAAAGTGGCTACTTTTTAGTCGGTGCTACCAATCAATCAGGAGTGGGAAGGGGAGATTTAACCGAAGGTGATGCGGTTGAGTGTATCAATGAAACCGTGAATCAAATAGGAATTGGTTTCCCTGTATTTTATTCCACCGCTAAGAAAACCGCAGATTACAAACCTGCAATCGGCATGGGCTTAGACGCTATCGAACAATATGGTCCTTTTGACTTGTCCAAATCTATTATGGTGGGTGATAATCACCGACAAGGTGATGAGAACTTCGCTTACAACTTAGGAATACAATTCGTTCACGCCAATGATTTCTTTCACCTGACTTCGGACCAACAAGGGCGGCCTAATCCTTTCGCGGCTGAAATCGAACCCCCGTTAAAGGGTGTGACCACCGAAAACCCATATCAGATTAAGATTTATGTTCCTTCCACAGTTATTGACACTCCCATTTCCCAAGAGAAACATGAATCTCGCATAAACAACACACAGCGTTTCCTCTCCTCGCTTTTCGGGGGCTACACTTCAGCCGAAGTCACAGGAGGTTATTACAGTCAGGATGATGGATTGATTAGTGAGCCTGTGGTAGTGGTTAGTTCTTGGGCTACTCCTGAAAACTACCAACAGCATAAAACCAAGATTGAGAGTTTCATTAAATCCAAGCAAAAAGATTGGGGTCAAGAGGCCATCGGATTTGAGTTTGAAGATGACTTCTTCATGTTCCCAGAGTTTTCAGCAGAGATGGATTGGTTCAGCAACGCTCAAGCCAACATTAAAAAGTATGTGGAAAATCATTTAATGAGTTTTGCAGGTTTTAGTTCCGAAGAAGTTCAAGAGGTGGCCAGCGATTACTATCAATGGTTGGACAAGTCGGCTCAAGAGTTTAATGTGGAGCGTAATAAGTATTTCACCTGCACCACCTCTCTTAAACCTGAGATGAAACAATGCTATTACAATTCCCTTCGTTATACTTGGGAAGACCCTGATTCTCAATACTATGAGGGGTGGGTTGTTTCAAGCCAATTAGGTTTGCCCATTCGACACGCATGGATAGTTTCAGATGGTCAAGTCTATGACCCCACCTTTGATTTAGTCAGGATGGAGTATGATGAACAAGATGTGGATTACGCTTATTGGGGTGTGGAGATTCCTCAGATGTTTATCATGGAGAGAGTTTTGAAAACTGAGAAAAGCGGGCCTTATCTCTTTGATTATTTCTTTTACAATTCTCCCTATAACGATGGAATAGAAAAAAGGATGCTTTCAAGATACATGGAGAGTTTTCTCGCTGATAATGGTGATAATTATGAATTGGCCTAATTATCCTCGTTTTCGCTTGCCTCAATTTGAGCAAGAAGCCAAAGAAAGGTATTACGCTTCCTATAATAGAAACTACGATACATTTGACCTTAACTACATTCTTCCCACAGCAATCTCAGGCGAGTCTTCAGAGGACTTTTTTGACAGTTTCAAAGAGTGGGCTATAAAACAAGGTGTTTATATTTACGGCGACCCTGTTTTGGTTGGGGGACTACTCTCATTACAAGCAAGTAAGAAGTTCCCCGATTTAGAAGAATGGAGGAAAATGTCAGTTAAAGATTTGAAAAAGATTCTTGAACGCATGAATAAGAGCAAGTCAGGGAGGAAAATTGAATTGTATCGAAGAATAATGAATGGCCTTTACTTGGGGGAATCAGACGGTCTATCCTCTAACCTTCAACTTCCTCTGGGTCAATTGCGTAATTTAATTCCTGTTGGTGGAATGAATGATAAGGACCTGAGTTTATCCAATGCCGTAATAGACAATATGATGATTCGATGCTACTTAAAAAAGGATGACATAGTATGGGGTATTACTCATCTCTTGAAGTATTGGGATAGAGCAGAGAGTTGTCAAGAGTGGAAATTGCGATTTTTAACTAACGGCAATTTAGACTTGAACAATCTCGATATAGAGCAATTCGCAAATAAAATAATCAAACTTAAAACTTGGGAAGGAACTTCGCACATCAAATTGAATAATCCACAAGACTTACCTTATTTTACGCACCTGGGTAGCGGCTTTCAAACACAGGAAATCTGGGAGGAAACTTGTCGAAAACTCTTATTGGCGTGTAATCAGCGTTTAAGTTTAAAGAAATGCGAGGAGTTGCTTGGTGAACTCCCCTCCTCTGATGATTGGGGCAAGTATTTAGATGATGATTTACGAGCAATGGACATGAGTGATTACTCATCCTATAACTATTATCTTCATGGGGGTTTCAAGGGTTCAGAGGGTATTGGAATTAGGGCTTGGGTCAGAATGATGTGCCTATTCTCAAATCCGTCCATACCTGAGTCCTTTTTGAGAAAACATTGGAAAACCGTCAATCAAACACTATCTGAACTATTTTGGCATGGGGGGGAAAACAAAGAACATTTACTCTCTAAGGTGGAAAGTGTTTTTCCCTCGCGTTTCTCCGATGAATTACCTAAAACTCCTTTTACCGATTCCATTATCAAAAATCACATTTCCCTCAATCCTTTTATTACTCTTGCCCGAAATCCTAACTTGAGTTCCGATTTCTTAGAGGAAATATTACAGTCAGAGCACTTGGCCTCTTTACCCAAATCGGGAGATGAAACAGAAACCTCAAAGAATTACTTTTTGGCTCATGTAATGGATTCTAATCATTTTCTCTCTAAGGAGTTTCTTCACAATCACATTTACAGCAATTCCGATATTTACTATGACGGCTTCTTAGACATGGATTTCCTCAAACCCCTCTTATCCCAATATCATATAACTTCTAATATTTTCACTAACTTAGACTTTATTGATGATGATTTTAAACTAAAGATTTACAAATGGAGCAAAACTATTTCTCCTACGGGTGGTTGGGACACAACGGATTATAAGATTGAGAATGATGAAGACCTTGCTGTGTATGCGGCTATGAACCCCAATCCTGAAAATCTTTCTTACCTTTTGTTCGGAAGGAAGACTCAGGAGGTTTTCATAGGGGGTGGTGCTCCTCGCTACAATGTGGCCAAGAACCCCTCTTTAGCGGCTTTAAACATCTGGGATAAAAAGACTGACCCTGTGAATGCCGATACTAATGATTGGTTTGCCGAGTTCGATGATGATGATACTGCTCAAAACGGAGGATTGCCCATGACTGTAATCCTCAATCATTTTGACATCTTAGCAAATCAAGGCACATACCTTTTCGCTAATCCTGCAATTTTCCCCCCTACTGTTAAGGCGTGGAAATCAGGTCTGTTCAATTGGCGATTTTAGTTTTGCCCCTTGCGAGGTGCGAATGCTTAAAGCCTTAATGTCCCACTAAAGGGTGGGTGAATCTGATGGATGACTTATTTTTGAAGAAGAAGATGACTGAGTATATTGAGAACTTTGCTTTCTTCCGAGATACTTTTATTCGCTTAACGGGTATCGAGGATTACGAGAGTGTGATGGAGCATTACTTGAACTTTGAGGTTGAGATTTGCACTTGCGAGATTTGTCGGGAAGATGATGATGGTTGTATCAACATTGATACTCCTGCTGAAGATGATTTACCAGATTGGGATTGAGAGTATGACCTATCAGACTTATACGGGTGAGGGGGATGTTGGTGTTGCCCATCAATATTTAATGAGGGTGGAAAGAGCCTCAGAGGAAAAGGAGAATCTTTCTTTCGACCCTTCCACAGTAAGTTTGGATGATTCGGTCATTCGCCCGATAACTCGTTCTGAAGCCAAACCTATTATTGAAAGGTATGAATATCTTAAATGTATGCCAGCCATTTCCACGCAGCATTTTGGTATTTATTTTGATACTGATTGTGGGGAGCAATTAGGAGGGGTTCTGGTTTATGGGCCTGATTACGCAAAAAACTTAGGTCATTGGGATAAATATGGTTATACCGATAATATGCTTCTCCTTTCCAGAGGTGTGTGTTTATGGTGGTCGCCTAAGAATACTGCATCCTATTTTATTAGCAGAGCAAATAAATGGTTAGCACTTAATACCGATTATAGAGTTATTACTGCAACTGTGGATGCTATGGCAGGAGAAATTGGAACAATATACCAATCTTTAAATTGGCATTATGTGGGTTCTATGCGAAGGGCTAATCCTAATATCAAAAACAAGAGTAGGTCACGGTTTGGTGTTATTATTGATGGCAAACTCTATGGTTCTCGCGCCATGAGGTCTAAGATTGGTTCTCAGAGAAAGGATGAGATTTTGAAACGGTGGCCTGATGCCCAATTTGTTAAGCAACGAGAAAAAGAAAGGTATTTCACATTCTTAGGAAACAAAAGAGAACGGAGAGAATTGAAGAAAGGGATTCAGCATTTATTCCTTCCTTACCCTAAACGAGATATTACATAACTTAATGTAGTCTTTCAGTTTCTTATTATTATGACGACAGTTAGGCGATTTGAGTTGCACGACTACGGGAATAACTCTCATAAGTTCTGGGAATTGCATCGGAAAGACGGTTGTTATCATACTGAATACGGTCGTTTATCTGGTTTTGGGAGAGCAGGAAGTCGAAGTAAGTCTGGTCAAAAATGTGATGGCGGGTATAGTCGAGCCATAGCAGGTAAAATCAAGAAAGGCTATGTCGAAGTGACAGGCTCTCCAAACGCAGGTTGGACTCAACCTGCTGGCCGCCCCCAAGTGACACCACCTTCGCCACCAAAACTTGTTCCCGTAGGTGTGGGACTTATCAATTGGAATACGCTTTAGGGCTTCTGATATGTTGAAATAGTATATCCCCTGCATAAGAGTATGTTTCTAAAGGTAAGTCTTCCTTTGACTTATGTGGTTGTTAATTCACCATCAGATTCAACGGCTTTTAATATCAAGCCCTTTGAAACCACAAGAGCACCACACCCTGAAGACAGGTTATTTTTGGATTTACAGAGTTATCAACTTCCCTGGCGACAGTTTAACAAGAAAGGTGAGATATATGAGATTGATGATGTTCATACTCTCTATCCTGCCTTTCGCACTACAACTAAAATACGCCCTAAAATGCTTCCATCATCAGGGCGGATAAAATTATTTAATTTAACTAATCTTGGCGGTCAGATAAAATATGGCCCAAAGACAACCGAATTGGCATTTAGTGGGGACAGGTGGAAGGAGAATCAACTAAGAAAGTGGAACTCTAAAGATTTTGAAACAGCCGAGAACGAATATGCCGCCAGATTAACCAGATTATCCACCGACATTTACGATAAAGTCTATAAGAAGTTTCTTTCCACTCGACTTCTCCCCCTTCAGAGTTTCATGGAGTGGTCGAAGAAGCAAAAAGACATTATAGGATTTTATGATGTAAAAAATCTTCTCCCTGCCGCATTCCACAGTCACACTAATCAGTATTATCAGTATGATGCACCGAAAGGTGAGGACGGTAGTTTGCTCTCACATCGTTATGTGCAGAAAGTTCAGGCGCAAGGTAATGACTATTGGAAGAATCCTGTGGATAGTAGTGGCCCAGATGAGGATGAATCTGATGTCATCCGTGTAAAGGTGGAGCAGACTTGTTTTGGGGTTGTTCCATACTCCACCCAACCAACCAAGTTTAACTTAAGGTCGCCTACTGACATCACACCTGTAAGTTGCCTTTTCGATTACAAATCGGATGTGGATGAGGCCAGAGATAAAATGCGCCATAGCGATGTTGATTGGAGAGGCAAGAACCATGATGGCTTCAACCCCCCGATTCTGGATTGGCAACAGGCAGGTTTCCCCTCTATTGCGGAAAACTCGACTAAAGCCCTGTATTATCGTCAGCCTATCCACCAACAAATTATGTATTCTAAAGGAGGATTCGTGGATAGGGCTTTAGTAAGTAATGGCTTCTTTTTACGAAGTTTAATGGAAGAAGGCCAAAACCCTTCAAAGTGGTTCAAGGATATTAGTTCTCCTATGGATGTAGGAGCAACGATGGTGTTCCGACACGGTTCTATCATAGGTTCTATTCGTGTGGTTAGTGCTATGAGCGAGAATGCACTAACCTACTATTCCGATTATTTGGATAAAGATAAGAAATTAGGTAAAAAGAAGTCTTTTGAATCTATGGGAAAAGCCTACGAGTTTAAGATTGCTCGGCAGTTCGGGAATAAGAATGCCGCGAGAGAGTTCCATTTCCCCAGAGGGGATTTACCTGATGATGTCAAGACATTAATAAGTTCACAAGGAAAATCAGGTTTAACTCCGTCACAGTTAAATTGGGAGAGTATTGAGCATTTCCCCCTCCATGAAAATGCAGGTAATATGGTAGGTTTTTACAGACAACCATTAATTCCCCAGAATGGGTGGGATTGGAAGAAACCTCAAACTCAAAAGTTAGTCATTAGACACCCCTTAATAGGATATAGTGCAAAAGGTGGGTGGTTTAACCACTTCAACTCAATTACTCAGATGACGGATGATGAATGGAGGAATAGTGGTGAGATAACATTGGGGGACTCTGTTATTTACCCTCGTTTATCCTATTCGGCTGATACCATCAAGTATTTTTCTTATCCTACTGATTATAGGGGGAGAAAGACGGGGTTAAGATGGGTGGAAAGTCGCCCCCTCGATAATGTATCTCCATATCTATTACCTGCGGGTGTGGAGAAAGAAGGGATGGAGATAATAAGTGAGATTCTTGACAAAGGCTTACTTCCTAATGAGCACACTTTTGACACTAATGGCAATCCAATGCAAAGTCCCTTCGGTTTAACCTCTCACGATTTTAACCGACTACATGATTTTCTATCTTCTATAACTCGGCCATCAGATTTAGTTGAGGGTCCTCATAAGTTTGCCGTTTCTGCCATACCAATGAAGTCAGGTAAAGCCGTTAAGATAACTCAAGACCTTTCTTTAAACTTTACTAAAGACACTTTCAAACGAGAGGAGGCGGAGGCGGCGGGAATAACTAATGAGCGTTATCTGGATGCTTTGGAAAAGTATTTAGATTCACTTAGGTTGGATTCTGATTGGTCCAGAAACGAGGAGGGGCTGGTGCAGTATTCGGTAGTGTTGTATCTTTCTTCTGATGATTTGAGTTTGTCTATCATTATTTACTGTCCGAGTATTCTAATGTTGGGGGTGGCTAATGGCAACCAGCAGCACAGATTGATGCCCTTTAATGAGAACTATGACTTGATGGGCCTGTTTGGTGGTGCTGACCAAGCCACTCTTGATTATTTATTCAAATCCCAGAGTCGCCCATATTTGTTGAATGAGGCTGCAAGATATAGTTCTCAAGATAACCTCCATGATGTAATTCGGGTTGCCAAAAATCTCCCCGATAATCCACACGCTCACTCAAACCAAGAGCGTTATCCTGACGCTGAACACTACTTACCTAATTTTATTAAGGAAACTGTTTTTAACGATTACGCTTTTTCTGTGATTCACATTCACTCTGGAATGACGGTATCTGACCCTGTTAATACCTTGCCTTTAGAAATTAAAAGAAATAAGGTTATCGTCAAAAGACCTTTTGAATATACAAGTGTGTTTCCTGTAATCGGCACGAAAGTTGATTTTAATCTAAGTTCCCAGAAAGTTGATTATGTGGAGGCTGCGTCTGGTGACAGAGCCAAGATGCAGTTGGATTTTTCTCCTTTTGCTTCTTATACTCTTACTCCTGAACCTCCCGAAATGTTCCCCACTAATGTTTCCCAGAAGATTTTCAAAATGATGAACACTAACGGTCGAACTTTCAAAGCCCAAAGACAACCTCAAATACAAGGGCGTAAAGCCAAAGACTACACGGCTTTTGATTCTATCGTTCTGCCTTTCCAGAATATAAATAAGGAAACAGTTGAACTTGATTTTGATAACCAAAATGCGGGACTGTCAATGTTTGCTAAGTGGTTGGATGTGATGAAGGATGAGGGGTCAAACCCTGACGATTATCAAATGCCCTTTACTAAATCAATCAATATGGATGCGCGTGGTGAAGGCAATAGGAGGTCGAAATATCTCCCTTCAAATATCTCTAATTGGTCATTAGGAGTTCCTGCCGAGTTCATTCCTGAAACCTACTCTCTCACAGGAATGGAGTTAGGTCTGTTCAATTGGCCGTTGGGATTAGTCTAAGTTCAATGCTTAAGGTAATAAAAGATGTGTGCTACTTGTCGGCATGGCTACTGCGGAAACTTTCATTGACACCTTTGAACCTGACTTATGGGCAAGAGAACTATCAGGACTTGTGGATGCTGATGGCAAGCCCCTTAAACACAATTTGAAATCTATGGGTTATGAGGGCGACATATTGATTCGCTGTGAGATAGAAGGCGAAACTAAGACTTGGGGTATAGAGAGGAAGACTTTGACAGACGCTTTAAACTCTTGGATGAACAAGCGACTCATTAGGCAAGTCCATGATTTGAGTGAGCGTGTGGATTATCCCATGCTGTTCATAATTGACGAACCTGCTAAACGGATTTCCAATTCACCCAATAACCCTTACAGGAAGTTCGCATCTCACATTCCCAATTTAGAATCGCACCTTAATAGAATAGGGATGGAACTGTGTCCCGTTTTAAGATTCCGCGATGAGCCGAGTGCGATTCGGCAAGTCAAGAGTTTGGTAAAGAGAATAGAGGCTGGCGATTTTCAGTCGGTTAGACTTCACACCCACAGGGTTTCCGAGCCAGATGAGGTTGTTGATTTCTTGATGGGCATTCCGAAAGTGGGTAAAAAAAGGGCGGCGGAGTTTAAAGACAACTTTTCTTCTTTTCCTGATTTAATAGAACGCATGGATGAGATTGACCCATTGGTGCGAGCCGAACCCGACCGCCGAACTATCAAGGAGTTCTTGGCGCAGGAGTGGAAACACGAAGGCTAATAAGAAAGATGGCCTAAATAGGAGTGATTCGTATGATTGATGATGGTGCTAATTTACTTCCTGACATTATAGACATTGAAACAATTAACGAAGTGGCTATCCCCACTATTTTGCTTGAAGACTTGTTGAAAGAATATAACCCAGAGATTAAAGAAAACTACGAAGGTGGTCGAGAAGTGGATATTCGTGTTTGGACTTTACTGCAAGACATTAAGATGATGGTCGAAAGTTCTGATGTTTGGTTTATCCGACAATACTGAAGCAAACGCTTAAAGGTAAGTTGTCCTAAATAGTGTTATGTCGGAATCTGCTAACACTTTAGTATCGCCTGTTATCGTTTGTCCAGCCTCACCCTTGAAGACTATGGTTAGTTCTTTGAAGTCTTTATCGGATGATGCTGTTTTGGTTTTTAGTCCAGAAGGTTTAACTTCTAAGGTAGTTGATTCTGCCCATGTTTGTATGTTAGAGGTCAATATTCCGAATAAGACTTTCACCAGCAATACTGCTAATAGTGAAACTCAAGTGGCTATCTCTTTGACTAATCTCGATACTGCTTTAAAGTTGGCTGGAAAAAAGGATGTGGTTAAACTAAGTCTGGTCAATGAGGACACCTATTTACAAGTTGATATAGGTGATATTTCCAAGTCCGTTAGACTTTTAGATACTTCGTTGGTCAAGAATCCCCCATCTCCCGTTCTCGCTTTTGACTTGAGTTATAGTTTAGACGCTGACTCTTTAAAGAAAGCAGTAGCAGCATCTAAGACTGTGGGTGATGTGGTGACTTTTCACTTTGATGGTGAAGCAACTAAGATAACCGTTGATTCTAAAATGGAGAGGGTTGAAGCACCATTGGAAACGACTAAGACCACTATCCAATCTAAAGAGGCTTTAACCGCACTTTATTCTGTGGAATATTTAGTTCAGATGGCAAAAACATTGGGTAAAGATGTCACAATCTCTTGGGGAGAATATAAACCCCTAAAATTAATTTCTAATGATGGTGAAGTTTCTTTAACATGGTTGGTCGCCCCCCGAAATCAGAGTTGATAAAGCCTCGTATTGAATGACAAGCACACTCTTGAGGTGTTTGGTTTATTTAGTATGAGTCGCTATTAGAATTACTTCCGAATCGTTGGGGATATTAGGAAGCAAAGTAAAGGTGAAAATATGAGTGAATCAATAGATGTTGTAATGGCTGAAGAACAGTTGCCCCAAGCAGGGTTTAATCCGAAGGGGTTGGGTGATACCATCTTTAAGCAACGCTATGCGCGATATGATTCTGAGAGTTGGGAGTCTGCTTGTGACCGTGTGGCAACTCATGTGGCACAGGCTGAGAACGGCTCAAGAGAAAAATGGCGTGGAAGATTCTATCAGAAACTTTCCGAAGGGTTATTTGTTCCTGGTGGAAGGATTTGGTATGGTTCAGGACGAGCCAAAGGACAGTTGTTGAATTGTTTCGTAGTTCCCACAGATGACAGCCGAGAAGGTTGGGGTCAGACTGTTAAAGATATGCTTATCATTTCAGGGACAGGTGGGGGAGTAGGAACAAACTATTCTCCTATCCGACCCAGAGGAACGCCAATCAAGGGAACAGGTGGAGAAGCCACAGGTGCAGTATCTCTCATGGAGATTATCAATCAAACAGGAGAAGTAATCAAAGCAGGTGGTGGTCGAAGGACAGCACTTATGATGTGTTTGCGATATGACCATGCTGATATTATGGAGTTCCTAAACGCTAAACTTGACCTTGAGCGATTGAACAACGCTAATGTTTCTGTGTTAGTGGATGATGATTTCTTCAAGCAAGTGGAAAACAATGATGACATTGTTCTTAAGTTCCGAGATAGACCTGTTTTGGATTCAGAAGGAAATGAAAGGACTATCCCTGCTCAAGAATTGTGGGATAAGATTATCGAGAACTCCTATGAATCGGCTGAACCTGGTATTTTAAACATTGGCTTGGCTAACAAAATGAATAACATTCACTACTACAAACCTCTTATCGCTACTAATCCTTGTGGAGAAATCTGGTTGGAGTCTTACGGGTGCTGTTGCTTAGGTGCAGTTAATCTGGCTCAACACATTACTGATGGAGAAATGGATTGGGAGAGTTTGGCCGATACTGTTAATGTGGGGGTAAGACTTTTGGATAATGTTTTAGATGTTAATCAATACCCTATCAAGGAAATAGAGATGAACTGTCAAAAAGTCCGAAGAATTGGATTAGGCATCATGGGTCTTGGACACGCTTTAGTTAAGATGGGATATAAATACGGTTCTGAAGAAGGCAACGCCCAAGTGGACAAGATGATGAAGTTCATTAAAGAGAGAGCGTATGAAGCCTCCACATTCCTTGCGGTCGAGCGTGGTCCATTTGAAGCCTACACCGAAGACTTCCTTACTTCAGGTTTCGTTAAAACACTTCCTCGCAGAATCAAGCAAAACATTAGGGAACACGGTGTAAGAAACTGTGCTCTTTTAACTATTGCTCCCACAGGAACAACTTCGATGGTGATGGGAACATCTTCAGGAATTGAGCCTATTTTCGCACCTGGTTATATTCGCAGATACTACGACTCAGATAATAAATCTAATGATAGAATCTTAAAGGAAGAAATGGTTATTGACCCGTTGTTCAAGGAACTTTATGAGAGTGGTGCAGATATGAGTTCATTTATTGCTACTTCAGATTTATCGGTAAGGAATCACATGGAAGTTCAGGCTATTTGTCAGAAGCACATTGACAATTCCATTTCCAAAACTATTAACATCCCTAATGAATACGATATTTCTGATTACGGCGATTTAATGTTAGAGTTTGGCCCACAGTTGAAAGGGATAACAGTTTATCGTCAAGGTTCAAGAGGTAATGAACCTCTTACCCCTATCACAGTTGAACAAGCGATTGAATCTTTAAAGTCGGAAGAAGCGATTGAAGGTGCGGCGGCGAATGATTGTCCTTCTGGTATATGTGAATTGCCTGTATCTGTAAGTCAAGAGTAAGTCTTAAATATGGTTGCCCCTTCGCATGGTTGATAAGATGAATATCCCAGACCGCTTGTTAGTTGAAATCCAAAGTTCAACCCCTGAGCAAGTTCGTAAGAAAGTAGGACAGATTCTATTTCAAAAAGAAGGATTTCATTATCTTTATGAAGAAGGAATCATTCAATATCTTATTCCAGAGTTAAGTGATTTAGAATCTTATCACCATAATCCTAAGTATCATCCTGAAGGTTCTCTATACAATCACTACTGCTTGGCTTTTGACACTTACTATGATTCTGAAGACAAAACCGAATTGGGTGCATGGGCTTTACTGTTTCACGATGTCGCTAAGACTGTTGTGGCAGAGTGGAAACCTGATGTCGGTTATCACTCTTACATCATGCACGAAAAGGTAGGAAGTGAATTGTTTAAAGACAAATATAGAAACGGAGTTATCTATTTTTCTGAGGAAGAATCCGATGGCATAGAGTGGGTGATTAAAGAACATAATAATTTTTGCAGAGTTGCTAAGGAGAAGAAGTCGCTTGCTCTTGTGCATCACCCAGATTTTAAACTTTTGTGTGAAGTAGCGCAAGCCGATGCTATGAGTGTCAATAGAGATTTCTATTTTGAGCGTATCGAGTATTTCCAGATGATGAAGGACAGATTTCCTGAAATGCCTGATTACTCTTAGAGCGAGAAATTAAATAGTCGTGTTGTTTCTTCTAAGTATGGACATTTTTGCATTACCTAAAGAATACTACGCTACTGAGAAGAAACCTCTGCACATTTTGGGATATTCGGCTGCTTTAGCCTTAGCCCTCATTGGGGCTATGGAAACTATTCACTCAGTCCCTTACATCATAAGAGGAGAATCTGATTTGAATAATTCTTTGCTTGGTCCTGTGGCAGTAGGAGCAGGTTTGGTTTCGGCTTCTATGTATCTAAAGCAAGCAGGAATCAAAGCAGGTTATTGATATGCCTTCTCTGTTTAAGCCCAGAGAAGGAGATGATTTTCCTTTTGTTGGTGTTTATCGAACTTTGGTTAAAGTTATATGTGTGGGCGGGTTAGTATTAGTGTCAGGCTTAATGTTAGCATTAGGAAAGGGACTATACTGAGGGATTCAAATGGTCGTTAAGAGTGCTACCAAGAAGAAACTGATGGACATAGGTTTCCCTGAAATAATGGCTCACTTTCTCGCAGATGAGATGAAATGGGCTGATTGGTTGGACTTACCGTTGAAAGGAAGAAACTCTGGTTTCAAGAAGCAGTTTTACAAGAGAATAAAGCAGGGATTAAAACAGCCAGAATTAATGTCTTCTTATATTCCTCCCGACCAATACATAATGACTGTTGCGTTGTTTAACGATAATGTGGTGGATGTGGCTTACAATATGTTTCACGCTTTACCCGTTTTAACCCCTGACGCTAAGTTTCCAGACCTACCCTCGCAGGGGTTATTCAATTGGGTGAGTTTTGAAGGTGAGCCGTATCGCAAGAAAAACAAAATGGAATACACACAGGCTTTAGGTCTTTTCAATTTTGTCCTGTTTGATACTTTTATTGCACAAAGGATTCATCCTTCTATTGGAGATGAGAGCAAAGCCAAAGAAGAATATGAGGATTGGTTAAAGAGAAATGAAAGGTATCGGCCTGAGAGTAATCCTCTAAACCCGTATAACCCTTCAAACCCGTATGACTATCGGAACACCCCGATGCAAAGAACAAATCAATATGGTTGGAACTCTCCCGCTACACGAAGCCCTCAGTTCGATTTTAGAAATCCACAGTTTAAGAAAGATTATGATAAATATCAGAAAATGTATCAGGATTACACTTCTTCTTCCCCTGCTAAATAGGTCTTGATGACGACCCCTTGCGAGGATATTTAGAACATGGCGCGAAATCTAAAGGGATGTTCCGAAAGACTTAAATAAGAAGTGCCTATACGGTAGTTTGTCGCCTGACGGGGCGGCAAGGAGATGACAGAATAAGACCCCGCAAGAGGTCTAATGTGCTGCTATGGGTTGTTGTGACCCCCCCAACGGGCAAGTGTCTGAGGGAGTGATTTTACTGTCAATAGTAGGCTGTTGTCGTGATTGACAAAGGGAATCTTGTCGGCAATTTGAGGGAAGCCCAAACCCCTCTCTCCAACTTCTTAGACTTGGTGCATCTAAGATGACAGACCCAAGCGCACCACCTTACTTTACTTTACATTCCAAAAAATATTTGGTGATAAAATGGCAAGCAAACATTGTGAATTGTGTGGACATGGTATGGCAGCGAAAGCAAGAGGGTGTCCTTATTGTCGAAAACGACCAGAGTTCCGAGCCAAGATGCTTGCTAAACTTGCTAAACGAAAGTGATTCAGACTTCTGGGCCATTAGCCAAGTCAGGTAAGGCACTCGGCTTTTAACCGAGCGATTCGCAGGTTCAAATCCTGCATGGCTCACCAAGTCTGTATCATAGCGTTCTTATAGTCTGCCCGTATAACTGTGGGTGAGGTTATCCTATGTGGGAACATCCGAAATTATCTGAAAGTATCAGAAAAGTGTTCCATCAGGAAAGTAAAACTTTTATTCCTAAGAGAAGCCTTAATGACTCTTTACTACAAGGTGCTAATCGGGAAGCGTATATGCGACACTTAGGGAAAACGGAAATGGATGGTGATACACTCATAGTCCCCATCATGGCTCGTAAAACCTTGAATGGTATTCTGAGTAATTTTGGTTCGGCCATGAATTACTCTAATCCGAGTTCTTTCACTTTAGAAAACATGGTAAAAAGTTCACCACCCTTAATGCGAGCCAAGACTTTTCATTACACTCAATGGATAAATGGGAAATGGCAATACAAAGTTAAGTTTGATAATCTTCCTCAGATGCCTTCCAATAAAGGTGTAATTTCGGAAGTTGGACTGTATAATTTTCAACCTAATAATGATTCATGGTTAGGGTGGAACAGTTGGATTTACGATGATTGGTATGCAGTTTGTCAATCCACACCCTTTAAATGCAAGAATATCGCAGGTCAAGGGACACTTCAAAATCATGTGCGAGTGAAATATCGAGCCTATATCTCACCAGACCCTATGGAACACTCTTACTTTAACGCTGATTCAGGAGCAGTTTTTGGAGAAATCCACTCCTCTGAGAGCATTAACGCAGGAATTATTGGCCATCAACTTATTGTGGAAGCGGATGTGGCTACTACTGAATCTTCTTTCTGGACACCTCAAGCCTTAAAGTCACCAGGCTTCGGAGAGGCTGTGCCTGTGGCTTTGTTTGGAATAGATGTGGTTAATCTAACAACTAATCAAACTGTCAGCAAAGAGTTCTCAGTTATGTATGGTGATAAGGGGGGAAAAATCGAGCATACTTTTGAGCAAGCGGGACTGTATAAGATATTCATTTATCTTAAATCCACAGAAGGACAGGGCATCACAGTTTCCAAAGCACTTGCGAGCCAGATAAGAAGGAGAAACGGTGATGTGGGTCGTGCTTCTCACCCTATGCGTTTCTTGGTTTTCGTTTCTCCCCCGCCTGTTTCTGAAACGGTGGAAATAGATACAGTCGCAATAGATGAAGACGCAGGTGAAGCACCAACATTCACTACGCAGACTGATACTGTTCAATTAGTTGATAACAGGGAAGATGAAGAACCTGATTACAAGTATCTTTTAGCAATAGGGGTTTTAGTCGGAAGTTTAATCTTATTTAGGGGTGATGAGTGATGTTAGATAACTTTACACCTTTCGATAGTTTAAACTTACATAGTGTCAGCACCCCGAAATCTTTCTCCGCAGAATCTTTCTCCACTTCATACAGCGCACCTTCATCTTATGTTCTTAGGGGGAAGTCGGCTTATGCGGTGGGTGCAAGCGGTTTCAATCCCCTTGAGTGGAGTAAGAAATGCAATACTGCTTTAGCCACCGAAATTAGAGTCGAAGGTGAGGATAACGCTCGTTTAAGTCGGGTTGATACTTCTTTAATGGCTGATGGAACTAAACTTTACACTTTAGTTGTTCCAAAGGGGGCGCAATTACGCATTCAAGGAATACCTTTAGACACAGGTGCGAAAGATGGGAAGTTTGACTTCGGATGGAAGTCTGTGACTAAATGGGCTAAAGATGGATTCTCTCAAGACTATCATGTGGCTAATGAGAAGAAGGAATCTTTAACGGGCGTGGGCGGCGTGGATGTTTATCGCCAATATTACAACTATCCTAATTTGGCTTTGCTTTCAGTAGCAGAGTCTAAGCGTCAGCATCCTGAGTGGTATGATAATGATGGGGTCACTCCTGAGCAGTTTGCTGATAACTTGGAGAACATTTACGATGACATTGGGATGCAGATGCTCAATATAGCAGAAAATAATCCTTACACTTTGCAGACTTTACAAGGCAAATCCAATATTTTTACGGCTGATGGTTCAGATTACACCCTTCAAGACCACAACATTAAGACTTTTAATAAAGAAGGTTCTTATTTGATTACCTTACGCTACGGTTATGATGCGAATAGTTCAAAGGAGAATGATTGGTATGCAGGTAAAGCAGGATTCTGGAATTATGCAGTTCGTGGGATTTTAGAAATTGGCAGTATAGTTTTAGGAGGTTGGATTGCTCAAGGTTTAACGAAAGCGGCTATGGGATTGAGAGGGGCTTATCTTTCAGGAAGGTCTTTGACAGGAATGGCTCGGTTAGCAGGAGCGACCACAGTTAGACTTGGCCCAACAGCGACTTCAGGTTTAATTCAGACTTCTTTGTTAGGGACAGAATTGTTAGCGTGGAGTTCGCCCTGGTTATCTCCCATGTTCACAGGTGCTAAGTTAAGCAATAATGATTGTGATTTCCCCGCATCAGGTCATGTCCATAATTTTGAGATTAAAGTTTATGACCCTGCTAAAACGGATGCTTACGGAAATCCTACCTGTCCGAAAGGAACTCAGAGGCCGTTAGTCGAAACAACTCCTCCGCGATTGGCTGACATTCCTTGTTGTCCTGAAGGAAGTGTTTATGAACCAAATACAGGTATTTGTAAGAAAGCAGATGGTTCAGTAGCAGACCCAAGTATTTCTGAAGGTCAATCAGGTGAAAGTGTTAGATGGTTAGTGGATAACAGCGAATCTTCACCCCAATTAACAGTTAAAGCGTTGGCTGCGGTGGGATTAGGATTAGTTTTCTTGACTCGATGGCTACGCAGAAAATAGGTATGTCGAGTTTATTCTTATTATCCACATCTTAAAATAGAATGGCTGCTTATTCAATGGTGGTGATTAGCGGTGTCTAATCCTTTTGAACTTGACGATGATGAAATGCGCTGGAAAATATGGGATTGTTCTTTTTACGGAAAAGTCCCTTCTATTCATGGCGATTCAGCAGCCTCACTTATTTTACCGATGGATGTAGTTTTACACCAAATGGAGTGGTCTTTTCCCGAAATGAATGTGGATGGTTGGGTTTTAGACCTCTGCGTTGATGATGTTTTATGGGAGTCTATACCTTTAGGTATTCAAGCCAAAGGTTTTTACTCCTTTAAAACCGATGGTAAAGGGGTTTATCTTCCTCACGGCACAATGATAAGCACTCACATTAGGTTCTTAGGCGAGGAAGAAGAAGGTGAGCACTATCCCCACATCCACTCGGACTCTCGCTATTCCGTATTTCTTTCAGGTTTAACAGTAGTGACTTCTAATATTTATCCATTGGGCGAGGCTTTCAAGAAAGATGAGAGCATTTTGAAATGGAATTGGTTTAACGATTGGCAAGCCGACCATTCTTGATATTGGTTGAATGAGTGAGTTTTTAAGTAAAAAGAGTCTAATATGGACATGACTGAATTGTTCTTGGTCACAGGTAAGGGCGGAGTGGGTAAATCCACTACAAGTGCTGCTACTGCTTTACAGCAAGCAGATATGGGTAAGAAAGTCCTATTAATGTCGAGCGACCCTGCACATAATATCGGAGATTTATTTCAATGTTCTCTTTCTGACACAGAAAAAGAAGTTGTCCCTAATTTATGGGCATTGGAGATGGATGCCACTCACAGAGCCTTGACTTTTATGAACTCTTTAAACGAAGCATTCAAGGCTATTTTCAAAAAGGGAGTGGGTGTGGATGTGGATTTATTTAATGATATGATTTTCCCTGGTTTAGATGAGATTTTCTTTTGCCAAACTGTTTTAGAGGAGTTCGACTCTGGAAAATGGGATGTTATCATAGCCGATACCCCTCCAAGCGGCCAAGCCCTTCGTGCGCTTACCACTCCTGACATAGTAGGAGCATGGTTGAGCAGAGTAATTGCTTTGAAAAGAAAGTTTGAAGTAATGAAAGGGGCTATCTTTAAGAAGAAAACGGATAAAGAGATGGAAAACTTAGTGGAGCAGATGAGAACTGATATTAGTAGGTTTAAAACCATCATGTCTTCTAATCAATCTCAGATAATTTTAGTCACTATTCCTGAAAAGTTAAGTATCATGGAAACACATAGAACGGTGGAGTATCTTAAGAAATTAAACTTAGGAGTTTGGGGAATCATAGTTAATAGAATTGTTCCTGATTTCGGAGAAGAATGGGAATCTGAATTGGCTTCAGTCCAATTATTGCATAGCCAACATCAAGTTCATACCGAATCTTTAAAATTGGCTGCATCCATTTTAGGCGATATGAATGTTAGGCAAGTTCCGATGGTGGCTTACGAGCCTGTGGGAATTGATAATTTAAGATTGTTTTCCAGATTGATTTGGAGTTAAGTGATATATAGTGATTGACCATATCAACAGTTATGGTCACTAACTATCCTATGACAGACGAAGACTTACTTCAACTTGCTCAGGACATTGAGGATGGTATGGTATTTACGATGGGTCATATACCTATGAAAGACCGTGATTTGATTACAAGTATCTTTTCAGATGTCAATGCTTTTGATGGTGGTTTAATTTATCAGTATCGTGATAAAGCGATGGAAGGAATCACCATAAGTGATTATCCTCTTTTTAGTGAGTCATGTATTTTATCTTCTGAAGATGTCATTCGCACTTTTACTTTACTCTTTAGTGGGGGGTCAAAGTGAATGCCTTACATTCCAGAAGATGAAAGAACTGAGTTGGATGAATTAGCAGGTGCTTTAGTCACTTTACTTAGAAATGGGAACTTTAGAGGTAAATTAAATTATTTTATTTCCTCGATAGCAGAAGGGCTAATTCAGGCTAATGGCGTTTCTTATTCTTTCTTAAATGATTTCATTGGCGTTTTGGAATGTGTTAAATTAGAATTATACCGCAGAGTGGCGACCCCTTACGAGGATGAAAAGATGGAAGAAAATGGAGATGTTTTTAATCCACCATACTCTCAAGCATCGGAACTAATGAAAAAGATGGCTAAGGATAAAGCCGAGTTAAAGGAGTATGACCGAAAGATGACTGAGAGAATCCGACAGGCTGCCGCTAATACTATTATCCCTCCCAGAGATTGATACTATGAAAAAGTGGATTTTACGAGGGGAAACTCTGCATCGTGATTTAGAAGATGATTTGTATGTTCAATTTATGGCCAATCTATTTTCAGCCTTGACTACGGCTGTTTTAATTGGTGGTTATCATATTATAGTCCATTTGTGAGGTGAAAATATGGTTTGTCGGTCGTGTAAAAGAAATGAGATATTGGGTGAAGATGAGTTGTGTGCCGATTGTATGCGCCTTTCTTATGGGGTTTAATCCTTAACTATAAATGAAAGGTGTCATTATTGTTAATTGGTTAATAATATCCAGAAGTGATTAAATGAGTTATATGTGTCCCTTTTGTCGCTGGCCTTCCATGAGAATAACTGCGGAACACGCCATTGATAATTTAGGGAATCAATTTTGGCATTCTTACTGTAAGAATTGTGGAACTGAAGCCACCTTTGTCAAAAAGCCTACTCATCCCAGAGGGAAGAACGAGGGCAGAACGCATAAACTTGGCGGTATCAAAGAACGCCCACAAGGACAAATTGATGCAGAAGGAGTCTGTGCGGCTGATTGCTGGTGCAAATCTGAGGGAGTGCTTTAAATGAACTATACTGTATTGGCAGTATTAGCGATAGGTTTAATTGCTATGATTGGGAATTATATTTTAACAATCAAAGAAAATAAGATACGAGGTGAAAAAAATGAGTGATTTACATGATGAGATTATTGCATGGCGAGAACATCTGGCCGCAGAAAGAATAGCAAATGCACAGCAAATACCGCAAAGGAGATGATTTCTTGGATGAATACTTTGCCTTGAATGCCATATTTGTTGGAATAATTATATTTTATTTCCATAAAATGTATGAACTTGTGGGAAAGATGGTTTCCGTTATGGAAGTGGAGTTCCAGAAAACCCATTACACTTTACAGAATCAACCCCCCATAGAAATGCCTACTATTGAGATTCCCCCACCACCACCACCTATTCCTGATGAATGGTTTGAGAGGATGGAAGAACATTTATCTAAAGTTCCTGAAATAGATTTATCGGATATTGAGAGAAAGATAAAGAAAAATGTTTCGGAGAGTATGGAAAACTATAATTTTAACGACACCGAACCAGAGTTGTTAGAGATAGAGGAAAAGATTGAGGCAGGAGTCCCACCTCATCGAATTAATAACATACACAAGTTTTTTATCTGGGATGACAATAAAAAAATCTGGGTTCGGAGATAAATATGGATGCTACCTTGACTTTCGATATTGATGATGTTGAAGATATGCAAGTTTTTCGACAGTTTGCAGAGAAGGTGGCTACAACTTATGACAATGTTTGGATTCGGAAATCTTCAAGTGGAGAAGGTTTTCATCTAAAGATAGCAGGTCAAGCAGATTATGATGAAAAGACAGGTCGCATGGTTGTGGCTGACAAATTATTCAAAGCAGAAGATGTTATTGCCTTAAGAGATAATGAGGAAGAAGAATGTCGAGGTCGTTTAACAGGAGATAGGGGAAGATTAAAGGTGGGGCTTCAAGTAGGTCGCTTGTTTGGCGTTAAATCTGGTAAGATTGCAGGTGAGTGGTTGCCGATTGAAGCGTTCTTCAAAGATGAGAGTATTTTAGATGATTAGACAGGTTCATATAGAGGTTGGCATTAAAATTGTATGATACTATGCTTACTTTACATGATTTTGGATTTGAGATTTCAGGAACGCCCCAAGTTCCACAGCCAATTACTCGACAAACCACACTTACCGAGTATGGGGTGCTTTTTCTCAACCCCAATTTAATTACTCTGAGGGATTTTTGAGGTGAAAAAATGCTTACCATTCACGAAATCAATTTAGCAGGAACAATTTTGATTGGATTAGGATTGATTCTTCAAGGTTGGTTTATTTTAGACTTGAATAAAAGAATTACATCCTTAATGAGTAAAGTTTGGTTAGAAAAAGAAACTGCTCAAGGCATTCATGGTCTTACAGGAATGGAAGGCAACATTGGTTTAACGGGTGTTTCAGGTTTAACGGGTAAAACAGGAAAGGAGGGAGAATGATGGAAGAAGATTACATGACTAAGGAATGGATTTTAAGAAAGTGGAATAAGTCTTCCGACTCTGCTTATCAAAAGATAATGGCTTCTAAACTAAAGGCCGAGCAAAAAAAGAAAGAAACAAATAAGGAGATGGATGAGGATGATAAACTCTCGGCCACAGAGTTTTACGATAAATACGCTGAAGATTCCTCAGAGGATGTGAGCATTCCTGTTAAGAGTAAGAAAAAGAAGGGTAAAAAGTCAGAGGATTCAGAATGAGAGAAAGTTGCACCGAATCAGATTGTTTTTGCGGCAGTTGTGACCCTGCTAAAGTCAGATACAATGTTTGGAAAGACTTAACGGCTGATAGCGACCCTTATGGACAGACCCCTCCTTGCGATATATGCGGCAAATCATGGGCTGAATGTAATCCTTTTTCTGGGCCACATGATGTGGAAGCCATTCAAGAACACTTTGAAGCCTATTGGATAACTACTGCGGTTGCTTTAAATTATTTTGGACCTACACCTAAAAACCATCCTTTTGCTACTCCTGCTAATGTGCATGATTTTGAATCCCATTACACCATTGAATGTTTAATGGCTATGCGAGATAATATAGATTTCTGGATAACTGAATTGAATGTGGAAGACAGCGAAACTGAGGTAGGGCAAAATGTCTGAGAAAACTTATAGAGCAATTAGACATGATATTGTTCGACATCGCCAAAGAACTGAGAGTGCTGATACGAGGCATCCAGATGAAAAGAAGGATATGATTGAATGTGCTTTAAAGGGTAAAAGTGACTTACGCATTCTTGACTTATTCGCAGGAACAGGTAATTGCACTAAGATTTACTCACAATTTGGGTCAGTTCTTGCTAATGATAAGGTGGGGAAAGTCTATGAGCAATTATTAGAGAATACCAAAGAATTAGATTCTGTCGAATGTGTAAGAAAAGACAGTTTTACTTATTTTCACGAATTAATCTCCCAGAAAAAGAAGTTTGATGTTATAGACATAGACCCTTATGGATTTCCCAATAGGTTTTTCCCAGATATTTATCTCTTAATAGATGATGGCTATTTGTTTGTCACTATGCCAAAACCCTATGTTAATATTTTAAACGGAATAACTCAAGCCCATTTGATAAGTTATTACGATAATCACAATCCTACTGAAGAACATATAATTGAAAGACTTGCCCTGTGGGGGATTTGTCATTGGCGAGAAGTGACTTTGATTGATAGTCAAGATTTAAAGTCCGTTTGGAGATTCTGTTTTAGAGTGAAGAAAGTCAAAGCAACCGAATATACAGGTGTTAGAAATAGATAAAGGTGGTAAAATGAAGAACAAAATGAATAAGAGAATGACAACGATTGTGGTAATGATGATTATCATCATAATGATGGCTTCATCTTTAGCAGGGTGCATGAGTGCTTTTGATAAGGATGAGAAAGTGGATGAACCTATTATGACTTACGATTATACTCAAGAATGGTTTAATGATTCCCATCAATTTACAAGTGTGCTACGCATGGGACACATGAATCAATATAACACCGATTATGAAGGAAACAATTCCACTTTAACTGTTCACCTTAATCTCACATATCGTTTTGAAGACAGACCTTTTGGCCAATCAGGTTATCTCAACCTTAGTTTAGAACCTTCTGATTCCACAGGAGAGATTTATTACAGTCAGGAATGGTCAGGCGATGAGGCGTTTGTCAATGAAACCATTGTTTTAACGGAAGTTTATGACTCGGTGCAATTGAGAATTAGAGCCGAAGGTAGTGATGGAAGTGTGAGTGGAGAACAACAAGATTACTATGAATTAGAATCTTACTATCAGTTTGAAACTTTAAACACTACTGCTTAAGGGTGGGATAATGAGTATTAAAACTCCACCTTTGCCATCAGATATTTGTGGAGCGTGTTCAATAGAAGCCGTGTTGTTCCGAGTGGATGACTATCAAAAGCAGACTCACTATCTTTGTAAGACTTGTGCCAAAAGTAAATTAAAGGCTATTGAAGATTGGTTCATCACTCTGCAACTTTCTTTAGAAGGATGGTATGAAGACTTAAAATTAAATCAACGGTGGGAGAGTGCAAAGGATGTATTTGACCCATATTCCCAACCTTGAACCACAACCCTTTTATACTATCCGTCCTTCAGAGAGATTAGAGGAATTAAGATGCCACCGAGAAACAAGATGAACATGGCGGGTATGACGCAGGTGCAAATGCTGGAAGAACATTTCAATCACTATGATTCTATTAGTGATGGGGAAGCACAGATGTATCGCATTCGTAGTTTGCCACGCAGAATAATGGATTTGAAGAAGAAAGGATATGAGTTTGAGCACCAATGGTCGAGAGATTTAACAGGACAAAGGTATGTTCGATATGTGCTAACTCACAGCCCCAATAGGAGTGCTTAAGATGATGAGTGAGATTAGAACCCAATTGAAGAATATTTCTGGGCGATTAAACATGAATGATTTCACAGAGCCTTACAAGACCGATGGTGGTGTTTCCTGCATTCGCAGAGATTCCATAGCGGCCTTCACTACTACCCAAGATGAGATAACTGTTCATCTCCGTTCTGGAACTATATTCACCATAACTTTGAGTGAAAACGAAGCAGACATAGAAAACATTACTGCTGATTTGGCAGGGCTTGTAGCGGCTGATGCGGTGGAAAACGAATGAGTGGATTACGCAGAGATGTGTGTTGGTGGTGTGGTGGCAAATTGATTTGGCAAGCCGACCACGATAAAGAAGATTTGATGGATGAGGAAGGTATGGTGACACACTTGCATTGTTCTTCCTGCAACGCTTCTGTGGAATATATCTCACAAACAATGGAGGATGAGTAAAATGAATAAAGAAATGATTGGTAAGAGATTTAGGAACAAACACAACTTTAGAGAGATTGCTATTGAGGATATGTGGATTAGCGATACGGGAACTTTGTTTTTCGTAGCAGGTTATGATTCATTCACCCATAGTGATTTATCGGCACATTGGACACCCATTCCAGATTCAGAAGGAGAGGAAGAATGATGAAGTCGGTAATTGTTGGTCTATGCGGCCCTGCTCGTCACGACATTCCCAATGTTGATAATTTCTTGTTCCCTGCTATGGTGGAAAGTCCATTGGCTTTCGATTCCCATTACACCGACTCGATTAATTTCATAGATGGTTTATCGGATGATACTCACCTTCATTTATACATAACAGGTTTAACCCCTGTTTTAACTTCCTTTTTGTCGGCGTGGGTTCAGAGAAATGATGAGAGGAGAAGGGCAGGTGCTAAGACTCGCCCTTTGACTCTTTATCATTACAATCGTGACACCAATGATTACGATTCCCATTTGTTTTAGGTGAAAAAATGTTCAAGATTTGTGGTTATTGTTTATCTCCTGATGTTGAAATTATCACTATAACCACGCAGCCCGCCTTGAAATGCCGAAATTGCGGGCGTATTTCGACTAACAAAGGCTTTGACGAGTCGCAACCCCGCAGGTGAGTCCTGTGACCACTTTAAAATCGTTGCTGGAACTGAAGGAATCCGATAATTACGAGAGGGACTTTAACGCTCTCCGTGAGCAAGTGCTTCCTTTGATGAATCAGTTGGCTAAAGAGAACTCTGAACTAAGGAAGGCATCAGAGGAAAAACCTTTATCCGAAACAGAGTGGCCTAAAGACTTGACCCCTCACCCTTCTAACCCTCAAGTGCCTGTTAGAGAAACAGGTCGAAACGGTAAAAAGTGGAAACACTATTGCGAGCAAATAGAGAAGGCCATGTTCATAGATGATTTAAGAGAGGTCATTTTAGAGATGTTTAATCAAGGATTCTTAGATACTGATGTTCTGGATGCTTTGTTCTGCACCGTGAAAAAGGGGCGGCGAATCTCAGTCCACAATTACAATGGAGTATTTACCATTGATAACAAAGCATAAAGAGTAAGTCTTAGTAATTAGTTTGCTATGACTGAAGATATATGTTGCCGCCACCCTCATCTGCGAGAAGAATTAGTGGATGCCATAACTTTAGATTTAGTCAGAGGCGTTCAGTTTTTGCTTCCCGAAGAAGATTCTCTTGAGCCGTGTTTTGAAATAGAAACCATAGTGGATAACATCTGTGCGGAAAAGCCGTTTTTTCGCATCCAACCTGAAACCCGTAATTTAGACCCTTGCGAGGAAGAATAAATGGGTGCGAAAGGGGAGTGGGATGTGTTCTTCCTGTTCAAAGGTAGCGAGAGTTTATATTGGATAGGTGAAATATAGTAATGCCTCAAGGCAGGATATGATTAAAATGGCAGAAACAAGATTTTGGAAGCGTGTTGGAATGCGTTTAACGAGAGAGTTAGCGTTTGAAATGGAGAGTAAGATGAATGCAAAGGGTTCTTACTTAGACGATGAGTTAGAGGAGTTCACGGCTATTGATGCTGAGTCTTCTGATTACAAGAGTGAGTTGGAGGCATTATTCGATGCTCCTGATGAGTATCTGGAAACAGGCGACCCTGTTAATGGGGGTGCGGCGGTTATAGACATATCATATCATTACTACCAAAAGAACCGAAAGCCACGCCTGATGGCTATCCGAGCCGAACTTAAAGAGAAGTTTGAGGCTGAGAAGGATTCCACTATCGCAGAGAGAATGGCGGAAGACGCAGATTTGACTCTGGAAAAGGCTACTTCAGATTGGGATTTGGAAGTTTCTCAGGAAATCAGGCAACAGGCTGCCGACATTTGGCAAACTGAGTTTGATGAATATGTGGTAGCATTACAGGAAGAATATGGCGTAGCAACTGCTTAAGGTGATTAAATGCCTTCTGATGCTGCACCTAAGAAACCTAAGTTTCATTCCCTTCCCGCTACTGAAGGTTTAATTTTCGATATTGTAAAATATCTTTTAGAGGGTAATGGGGCTTCAAGCAGTAGGGAGATAGTCGAACATATCTCTTTTGGATTGGGTAAGAGTCGCAGACATACTGCTCCTGAGATAGTAGGAGTTTTAAGAAACAGAAAAATGTTCTGTCCAACCACAGGTTATCAAAAGCATAGTGGTAATAGGTGGAGGTTGGATTTAGTTGAACTTCAAAGATACATTAAATCAAAAGGTTATCAAGATAGGGCAGACTCTTTGGAACTCCCTGTCTTAATTCAAAGATTAAAGAGGAGAAACCTTTCTTCCACGATTGTAGCGATGAATGATTTGCTTGAGAATCAAGACTCTTTAGACGATGATGAAGTAATAAATAAAGTGTATGACTCCCTCTTATTTCTCTGGGGATAGGCGTAGCCAATGTTCATATAGTCCAGCCGCTACATTCGGACATAAATGGGATGGTTATCCTAATAAGGAGTGAATAAAATGTATTTTCTTAGACAATATCTCAAGGGTGTTAAAGGGTCTGGAACTAAAGATATTTGGTCTGGCGATTTCGTTCCTACTGAAGATGAAATATTAGAAACTTTTGGGGATAATGGTAAATACATCGTTTTCCAGAGAGGCAAGGGAATCAGGGGTATGAAGAAAATTGTTGAATATGGACCTTACACACCCAATCTTATGATTGAAGATGAGCCTCCTAAAAATCGAATGCTTTCAGGTTTAAAGATTAAGGCCAAGAGTGATTGGATGCCAAAAGTCTTCGCAGCAGAAGGCAAAACTATCAATGTTAAACAACAGATTGATTTAGAAGATTTATCTGATGATGATTTAGATGAGTTATGGGGTTCTATGTTAAACACTCCTGTTGAGTCGGAAGATGATTTTGATAAGTTCTCTGAAGATACGCAAAAGATTCGCAAGGAAATCAACCGAAGATTAGGAGAGAGAAGTTCCTTAGTAAGTTCTATGCAAGCCGAGATGGGCGACATAGATGATATGGTGGCTGAAAATGATACAATCAGCCAAGCATTAGAAGACGCTCAGAAGTTGGTTGGAGAGGGTCACAGCACCTTAGCCGTTGTTATGGCAGGGGTCACAGGATTGGTTGTAGGTGGTGTTGCTCAAGAAGTCAGGTGGGGTAAGAAAATGACTGAGGCTGAAGAAAGATTGGCTCGTTTAGAATCACAGTTGAGTGATTTGGCAGAGTCACAAGAGAAAAGAGCCGAGCAGAGAGCGCATGACCCTCTCTCAACCAGCAGTATTCTTCACAGATTCAATAGTAGTCAAGGACTTTGAGGTGGCTGCATGAATGATAGTGAAGATTTCGATGCACTCCGAAACAATTTGAAAAATCTTAAAATCTCTTTAGAGAATGAACGGGTTAAAGCCCAAGAAAAACTGTTTTTAGATTTCACAGAGAATGTAATGGGGATGAAGATGGAAGATGAGCGAACTGTTTTACTTTCACAAGCGTATATGACTACTGTAAGAGAATTGGCAGATGAGGAGATTCAACTCGCTGAGAGGTTGCAGAACTTTATCAATTCAGATTTTCTCTATACATTACTTACTTATCGCAATCTTCGCTATGAGCGTGAGATTAAAAAGTTCCTTAGACATTTGAATGAGTTATTGGTGACTACCAGCAAAGAGGGAGAAACTCGCGACTTTAAAAGTTTGGAGCACTTCTTTAATCGCTCGATAATGGGGGCTTTAGAAATCATCGAACCTGAAAATGCTGAGAACCGTGAAGAAATCGTCAGTATGATTGTTAATGCAATAGGTCAGCCTTTTAGAACATCAGCATGATGACCGTATAGCATAGGTTAAATACCATGTCTGCCTAATGAAGTTGGTATTAGTATGTCTTTTGATGATATTTTAGAACCTAAGAGTTCTTCTTACGAAGAAAAACCTGCTTCCCCACCTCGACCCAAACCTGCTCCAAGCACCAAGACACCTTCCATAGAGTCTTTGTTAGGGGATGCAGATGTTTCACAGTTTGCGAAAAGGATGGGATTAAATGATGATTTGACTAAGCAAGTTCTTGTCCCGTTGTTAGCGGTTTTGGATAAGCATGGAGGGAAGATAATTGACCCTGAAAGCCCTACTACACAGACATTAGTTTCCTTAACCACATTAGCGAATGAGTTTGGTCCTCTTATTCAAGGGGCTTATCAGTATTTCTCAGGAGTTAAAACTCAATTAGACGCGGCTGATGCGGCTTTGTTGGAAGCAAATGCGGCTGCGTTGTCGGCCTCTGAGTTAAACACCCTATTTGGGACAGATGATGATATAGGAACAGCACCCGAAGCCGAAAAGATAGTGGAAACCAGACAAGAACCTCAACAAAGCATCCACGACAACGCTCCGAGTGCGTCTGCACCCAAGTCTATCTTAGAATTGGGTAAAGTTGATTATTATTCCCTTTTAGCCAATGATACTATCACCTCGCAAGGGGTCAATCAAGCAGGAAGCGATATTTACAAATCTCAACAGAGAAACTTAGAAATGGAAAAACAAGCAACAAGAGGATGGTCTAACTTACCTGCTAAGTCTTCCACTATTGTTCCTGTGGAGAGATTGGCTTCGGAAAATGGAATGACTTCTCAGGAAGTTAAATCTAAGGACAATCAATATAGCGTCAATGGGGGGAAACCCAATGAAACTTCTATTGATTTAATGTCGCCTCAAGCCGCTTCACTTGTGGATGATGGAAGAAATGAGATTCTTTCGGCTATGCGTCAAGAAACCCAAACTCGTAAAATGTGGTCTTCTGACCCTGCGGCGGCCAATCCTCAAATGAGTGCAGAAGAAATGGTCGCTCACATTAAAGAACAAGCCAACCCTGGTCAGGGCGGTCAGACCTCAACAGATGCTAACAAGATGAGAAGGCCATCTCGTTCTTTCGATGTAGTTGTCGGAGCGAAAGATGCGTTTAATATTGCAGGGGCAGACAGTTTAGTTGCCAATGCGTTTAAAGTTGATGGTCTGGCAGAGGCTATGGCCGCAGAGAAAAGTAAAATTAAGGCGAGTCAAAACACCACATCTAACCCATTAGGGGCTACTGATGATTTTATGGTGGAATATTCTGCGAGTCAAGCGACAGAATTAACCACTATGGAATCTGAAAGCAGTATTGAAATGACTGACGCTAAATCGGATTGGACTATCGGTTCGGTTTCGGATTTAAACGCTGAAGACATTGGAATCGAAGGAATAGAATTAGAGATTCCTGAGTTAGATGTAAGTTTAAGTTCGGATTCTGCTACTTACGATTCAGACGCATTAGATAGGACTCCTAAAAGGAATCAATTTAGAAGTTCCAATTCTTCGTGAGTGTGAGTAGTGTGAGCATAGTTGGGGGAAATGCTGTTTGGCGGAGATTTATAGTTAATCAAATGCCAGAGTGGTTAAAGTGGCTTAAATCTGTTCATCTCCCCTCTCACATTAGGCTCTGGAATAAATACTTAGATGCTACATCACCGAAAAACGCTTACTCTCGGATGAAAAGAGTAGGGGGGGATGATGAAGAACTACTAACTTTGCTCTTTGTCCCTGATGAGTCTTTTTGGAAACAGTTAGAGGTCGAGGTCGGAGAGGAAAAATCCGCCAAGATGTATAGGGTGGCTCTGTCTTTAACGATGGATGATTTCTTACACGATTTAACTTTGTATGCTCAACAATTCTCAGAGATAAGAAATATCTATGTTCTTCTCAATACCCATCAAGATTGGTTTGATGAGTTTGTCAATTACTTGAGGGCAGACTTGTATCAAGAATGGCAAGAGAAAAACCTTCTCTAACTGAGTAGCGAGCCTTCTTATAGTATCTCGGTTAGATTTAATTAGGTAATCTTATGGTGGAAGTAGGTGACATCATTGAAATTAGCGATGCTAAATCAAAGGAAAAAAAGGTTTCTCTTATGGGTAGGCGGTATGAGGTTAAAGAAATACCAAATCGCAGAGGCAATTTTCCTGCTTTGAAAGCCACACCTTTGAATTACCAATATACCGATAAGAAAGGAAAGTTTTTTCCTACCAGCCCGCTTTACAATCCTCAATCGGACGGAAGCACTTGGGAAAGTTCAGGTCTTACTCACAAAGGTCGAACTCGCGCTATCAAGCCTAATACCTATTTTGTAGTTCAATCAGCAGGAACTTCACCTTCTGATTCGGATGCTGATTCTGATTCTTCACCTGCTCCTATATTTGGTATGGGTGGTGCGACACAGGAAGACAGTCCCAAAGAGGAAGTTAAAGATGACTTGCCTGTTGTGGATTTAAGTGGTAAAAGTGCCTCTGTTGAAGAACAGATAGAGTTGGCGGCTCGATTGTTTAACAAGATTGGGGTAAGAAGCAATAATCACTTTCAACCTTATCCTAACGACCGTGAGTTGGACTATGAGAAGTTTTCCAACTATCGCATACGATTGGATGAGGATAACGCTAAGGGCATGAGTGTGAGAGTTATATTTTCCTCACCCATAGAAGAAAGGGTTTCGGAATTGAATAAGATGAATGAAACTGAGTTTTTCAAGATGCTCACTAACAGTCGCACAGGAATAGTCCGACAATACACGATTGGAGAGCCTGTCCAAGATGTAGTAAATAGGTCAGGCAATATTTTACCTCTGCAATACTTTACAAATGACAGGAAATGGGATAATGGGGGTAAGGTAGTTGGAATAACTATTGACTTTGCTCCTGCTATCCCAGAAGCATCTTCAACACCTGAATCGGCATCGGATGAAAGTAGCCCAAGAGTGGACATCCCGTCTGAAGGTTTTGAAGGTTTAGGCTCTCTATTTGGGGCAGAAGATATGGATGGTTTAAACACATATCCACGACTCACCATTAACTTAGTTGCTGATGATGGAACAGAGTTTTCTCTTACTCACACCTATCAAGGAGATATTAAAGTTTCATTCCCTGAAGCAGAGGGAGAAGTCGTTGAAGAAACTACTCCCGCTTTCTCCTTCGGCGGCTTGATTGCTACTGATAATATGATAGGTGGTGAATCTGCATCTGACGAACCATCTGTATCTTTGAATTGGGATGATATAATAATGATACCTAATTACAGTCCTGCATATAATCGCTTTCCATCCACAGTAAAGAATGCGGATGATGGTGATTATGATATTAGGGCGGTTGTAGGCATAGACTTTAATCACGACCATCCTGTTTTCCGACCTTATGAGAAGCCTTATGTTATTGATTGGGATAATGCCCCCTCTATTATGGGGTCGTCTGCAACAGGCTATATTGAAGCAATTTTTACAGTTTCAGCCCCGAACCTTCCTGAAGGGAGCGTGACTGATAGATTACCTGGTTATCATGGAGAGGCCAACCCCCCTTACAATGCTGATTGGATGGAATATCCTCGTAAAGTAAGTGTTATCTTACCTGCCGCAGATTCGGAGTTTATGAGCGTTCCTTCTGATGACGGGTCGAGTGAACTTCAAAATTGCGGAGAAGTGAAATACTACGAGCATAAAGGGAAATATCGTGATATACAACTTATTCAAGTTCGTGAAGAAGAAAAAATGAATACAGAAACATTCACAAAAGAAACGATTCAATCAGTTCTAACAGCAACATGGAAGGTTGGAGAGGATTACGAGTTTGAAACTATGAAAATCGGAGCATCGGGTTATCAGAAGTTTAAAGGAGAATTAACAGGTTTAATCGTTAGACCTAACGAATCCAGAGAACCCGCTTTCAACTCGGCCACTCAATCTCGCCGTGAGCGAAGACTTCAGGCGACTACTGAGAAGGATATGGCAGATATTTTCTTCAATAAAGATGAAAATAACCCAAACACTTTCGTAGTAGTGTTGAAGAATGAGAAAGACACTCCTTATTCGGGGCAGATAATTAGAGTTAAATTAGGTGGTGACAAATAATGGCTGAAGACGACCAATTACAATTTTTAGATTCCAGAGTGGATTACTTAGAACCTGTTCTTAAAAAAATCGTGGCTGAGTATGGGGCAGATGCCATAGAGATAATTCCTAATGTGGATATTGAAACTATAAACGCTTTAACAGATAGTGCAGGAAAGAGAAGACAATTCATTGAGTTCGTCAATTCAGACGATACTATGGAAATAAAAAGTAAAACTTCAGAAGGAGTAGTTGAAAATGAGAGCATTTACCAAGACTCTGAAACTAATGATTCCTTCCTTATCACTTCCAAAGGACAATTGAAGAATCTCAATGATGATGCAGGATTAGAAGATTCCTTGAAAAAGAAGGTTAAGAGATTTGGTTTGGGAGGGGGAGCACCTGAATCAAGCCGAATTAGTAAAGAAAGCATTCGTAAAATTAGGGAGTATATGGAAGTTTTAGGAAGTGTATTCGGATTCAACTCTCCTCAAGACAAGGAAATGTTCGTAGCCGCTTGGCTTTCAGAGAACACTACAACTCGTTTAAGTGGAATACCAGGAACGGGTAAAACCACTCTCATTGAATGTGCGGCTTTACTATTCGGAAACTCTTATGGGTTTATTGGCGACCGTAAAGACCCTTTAAACCAAAAATGGGATTCTAACCGAACTGACAAAGAAATCGAGGCATGGGAAGACCGCAGATTTTTGGAAAACTCTTATCGCTATCCAATTTCATTTATCTTAAATCAATATCAAGGAACAGTATTAAATACTGTAAAAGAGAGCACACTTAACTTATTTGGCTTAGACTCTGGTTTTGGAGGAAGTATGGAGAATGCTTATTTCCACATCGCTGTGGAAGCCATGAAAAAGAACATGATACTGTTAGTGGATGCTAATAGCCATCCTATAATCGTTAAAGGTGGAACTGAAAAATATGAAGAAAAAGATGGGTGGTTGAGATGGCCACCAATAGGAATGGAAAAGGACAATAACTTTGATTACTATCGCTGTGTCACTTTGGAAAGTGTTTTGGATAAATGGGCATTATGCACTTCAGGTGATGAGGCGATGGCTGACTTATACTCTAAATACGGTGAAGGTAAGTTAGAATCAGTTATGAGTGTTCTAATGAAAGTAAAGAATCGAGAAATGAGTGAGAGAGAGGCTTGTGGATTGATTTACTACGATAACAGAATTAATGAGGATGAAGTCGAAAATGGCAAAGAAAGAATTGACAGCGAAATGAGAATGGAGATAGGTATGGCTAAGGTGGATAAGGACAAGAGGGCAGAACAATTGCTTTACGGTGTTGATATTACCTCTGAAACAGAAGACTTCGGACTTCAGTATCGCTTCCAACCGTTCCCACGCCCTATCGTGACTCAACCAATCAAGTTCTTTAACGAAGTGAATAGGTCACAGGCATCTGTGGAAGACGCTATACTTGGTCTGATTGCTGAAGGTGAAGTTGAATATAGGGGAGAAGTCTTTAAATCTCCTAAATACACAGCCTTCATGGACACTAACCCTCATGTGGGTGGAAACGACTTGGCATTCACCGACCGTATTGATATGGAACTTCTTTTCCCCTCTGCTTTGCTTGACCAGAGATACAAGATTCTGCAAGGTCGTTTAGATGAGAACGCGACTTCAGAGAAACCTCGTTCTCGTATCTTGGATATGATTATCTCAGATAAGGTTTCACCCTTGAGATATGAGGAACTTAAGCAGATATGGAAGAACACCAAACAAGTCACTTATGTTAAAGACGGCTACAACGCTTTGATGGATATTTCCATAATCTCCACTTTGTTCTCCCAGAGATTCGGGGTGCATGAACCTGAAGCCCAAATAGCCCTATCCTTCCAGAGCGAAAGTTTAATACACAACAGAAGGTCTGGAAACTATACTAACAGTCTTATTCCTGTGAACAGTTCAGGATATTTCATTGACGCATCCATTTCTGAAAGCAAAACTTACAGAAACGATTTGGAAAAGAGCCAACAAGCCATTAATAGAGGTCACGGTGCTATGGCATTGATGGACAGAGTATTGGCGATGAGATTCACTAACAGTCTTGCTAAATTAGCAAGGTCATTGGCTTACCTTCGTGGAAACCAATATGTCACTCGCAAAGAGGTAATGGATTGCTTGCCGTATGTAGTGGGACATCGTATGGGAAGGTCTAAAGGTGATGGTGGCAAGATGGAATACGGTTTAAACTCTTTAGCCGCCGCTAAGTTCGCTTCAGGACAAGAGTTCGTCAGAGAGGCTATCGTTAAAGGTTATATCGAGAGAGCGTTAGACTCCTTCGGTTCTCTTAGCATGGGCGTATCAGGAAACTCTAACGAACAACAGCAACGCTCCCAAAGCAGGTGGGTTGAGTGGGATTCCATGTTAGAGCAAGCCAGAAAGGATTTAGCCACTTCTCTAACTTACGCAGACTACGAGATGAAGATGTGGGCTATGGGAAGTATGGCTTCAGGTAATGGTAATCCGCAGAATGCAGCAGGGACAGGCGACCCTATGGCTTACTTAATTTATCGTTTGGTTCTTATGGAAGAATTAACGAGGTCTGATGGCGATGCCAACCTTAAAGAAGTCACTTATGGAACACTCAATGAGTTGGACGAGAATAAGAATTACATTAGAACATTGGACAAGAGTGCGACTCTTATTCACACTTACAATGGAAGAATTGGCTTCTATCAACAGCAAATTAGCGAACTGCTAACCACTACTAAAAACTACACCGCCAACGATATTGGTATATTGAGGCGTAAAATCACATTAGAGAGGTGGCTAACTATGGATGATAAACTCGCTCTCTTGAATCAGATAGATTCTCTCTTGGACAATATCACAGGATTCCAGATTCCTGACTTATTCGGCCCACAAAATGAAACTACTCAGATAAACTCTAAGATTTGGGGTCTTTACTCTGCTTGCACACAGCAAATACCTGATGAATATCGGGAAATCGGATTATTAGACACCACTCGCGTTATTGGTTTCCCTCCCAATAATTTCATACGCAATCCCACTTGGTATGGGGGGTCGGCCACAGGACGCGCCTCACAACTTCTTTATGCAGGTCAGCAGGAGTCATTGGATGATGACGCATTCAAAGGTTTAAAGGAGAACAATGGGGGAGAGGCTACGGTTAATGCTGATGGTGTTCTTACTGATAATTATTCAGAGGTTTCTTATCCTGTGGCTTCCAAGAGGAACTTAGAGCAAACTACTTCTTTCCAAGCGGCTATTAGGACTGATGGCGAACTTCAATCTGCTTTAGAAATAATAAGTGATTTCTTGATGGAGATTGATACTGAGTTCTCTGCTATCGGATGGGCGGAAATGTTAGAGATGGGTATGAATAGAACGGAAGAAGCGTGGAGTGACTTTGATAGTGAGATAACTCGGCAGATTCAATCAGTCTATGACGATAGTGACGGCACTATCAGTAAAGACTATGTTATAGACTTAGAGAATGAGGCAGGTAATTTTACTCCTTCCATCAATTTCCGTAGTTCATGGGATGATGCGGCAACGGCGATAATTGACGATAGTTCTGAAAACAGATTAAGATTCTATGTGAGCCTAATTGGAGATGCTAAGAACAACTACATCAGGTTAAACTTCTGTTTATCCTCCATGAATGTTATATTAGACTCTAATGGCAACTTAAACCCTGTAAGCATCATAGACGAATATCCATTGGGAGAAGGTATGCCCTCACTTGAAGCAACTGCCACCAATAAAGAAACATTCTTTGACTTAGGAAACATGACTAAATTAGCCGCTTATCGCTATGGCCAGATTGTGAAGGCTAAACTAACCAGACAACGCGAGGAGTAGGTTTAAATGGCCGAGTGCCACAGAAATAAACTTTGAACCTGAGTGTAGCCCCTCAAACGAGGAGTGTATTATGGATGGGAAAAGGGTTTGGTTCGATAGACAAACTGAAATAGCAAGACCCCTACATTAAAGCAGGTTATTCTATGTCTAATCAATCTAATTTGGAAGTCGTCATGGGAAATCGTAATTATTCTCTGGAATCTGCGTTTAATGGTTTAGGCTCTCAGGTTTCTCTTAAACTTTTAAGAAATAGGTGTTTAGTGTTGCCGCCTCAGATTAAATCCGCCACCGATACTGCTAATATTCACTATGAAGGGGTCAGAGGTTTAGATGAGTTTGCTTACGCTTACGGAATGATTAGTGAGGCTGAGTCTTTCATAGATAATTGGCCACGCTTTTCCGTTTCTTTCAGCAGGGCTAAAATGGCGTGGAGTGTAAGTGGGGTGGATGTTAAGTTGATGGTCGCGGCTACGCCTGAATGGGTGGCTTTGACTAATATGATTTCTTTGAATGAGGAATATGGCAAGACTCTTGATGAGTCTGTTAAACAAGAGAGATTAGCGGTTTATCAAAGATGGTGGGGTTTGGTTGCTCCACCTAATCCTGCTAAATACACAGATTTGGGACTCGCTGTGACAGATGAGATAACAGACCCCCTTTTAGATGATTTTAGTGGTTATGGTCGGAAACACGCCCATCAGTATTATCCAACAGCGACTCAAGCGTTTCTTTCAAACCGTCTGGAACTATTACGAGTAAAGCATTTGACTGAGAATAAAAGGGGTCGTATAACTTCGATAAAGACGGTTGATGGCTCAGTAGTGGTTTATCCTACTCAATGTCCCTATCAAGTTGATGTTCAATGGGATGATGGTTCAACTGAAACTTTGAGTTATCTGCAAGTTCGACATTTAGACCCTGTTATTGGTGAGCCTATGTATTGTCGAGCGCAACAGAATCTCAGCCCTGTGGATTATTTCGGGAACACTTTGGAAGATTATACGACAAAAGAGCCTTTAAACGATTTTGTCAATAAGTTAGCGAGTGTTTTAGTTATTGCCTCTATGGACATTGGTTTTGCTCACACCACTTTGAGTGGGGATAACATTGTTCGTAAATGGACTAATCTAAGTGCTCCTGTGCTTCAACCAGCCGCCAGAAGCATCACTTACAACAACATGGAGGATTTGAGTAGTTCTATCAAGAGAGTGGGTTGGGAAACGGATAGGGGTCAGCGTATAATGGCCGACATTTGGAATGTCTTTATGACGGGTGCGGGAATAAACGATGTGGGTAAAAAGGTAGGTCAGTTCTTAGATAGGATAATTGTCTTGCCATTAGGGACTGTGAAAGATTCAGGTTTAGTTTTATGCCCTCATTGTAAAAAATGTGAAACCATGAACAATGCTGAGTTTGTTGATTTCGGTATTCAAACTAATGACCAAGACGGTTTCTCATCTATCAAATGGCAGACAAGAAATGTTGATGGTGAGCAAAAGTTTAAAGCGGTGGGAGTGGTGAAGTGTAGTGGCTGTTCAAGCCTTTACTTTAGAAAGTTTTCTCCAAGTCTTAGACCATTTGAAAATCAAGTTCCCATTGGCAGAGTTAATGCGGATAATAAGCCTAATCTTTTCATTGATGCGAGTCGGCAGGGGGGGACGGCTGCAAATGCCCCCATTATAGGTTATACCTTCTTGCCTCGATTTAGGAAAGGGAGTAGTGGGGCAGACGGATTACCTTCATTAAGAGTGTTTGGAGAATTAGAAGGTCGCGATGGTCAAAATATAATCAGAGCCGATGATGTTCCTTTAGAAGTCGGAACGCAAAGTCGCAACTTGAAAAAACAAAGATGGTGTTCTGGACAAACCCCCATATCTTTTGCTTCCTCAATGACGAGCCATGAATGGTATGATAAAAATATCATGGATAATGACGGTTTATACTCAGGAGATAATTGTGAAATAGATAATTATTCGATAAATAATAGGACGGGAATGCCTCGATGTTCATGGTGCGAAGCCGTTTCCCAGAGAATAACTCGTTATATGAGTGAAACTTGGATTACAGGCTCAGGAAGTTTCTCTTTTTACAGCGCAACTGAATCTCAACAAGGTTTCTTAGAGTTAAAGAGTGCCAACAACAATGATATTTTCAACACTTCAGGTGTGGATTACAAAGCCATAGGTGGAGAAGAAATTGATTTAGGAGATGGAATTATCTTGGAAGAACCTGAAACTATTCTTTACTATAAGATTAAACTACTCGGAGAAGGAGGTTTGGTGAAAGAACTGCAAATACGGCCAAATGAGTTAGGTCAAGAAATACCTGCTCTGGATTCCAGCCCTTCGATAATTCTCAAACCTTTCGATGTGGTTTGTCCTAATGAGGACAGAGTTTTTCTCACACCATATCGTGCCTTCTATGAAGACTACTTAGAAAAGGAACAAAAAGAGTTGAATCAAGAAAGCAGATTTTTAGTGACTGAACAACTTGCTTATTCTGCTAAATTAAACACAGCATCGAAGAAGTGGGAAGCCCGACAACCCCCATCATCGTATCTTAAAGAACTATCAGGATATGGAGATAACTTATTCACTTCCGTAGGTGTCCCATCTCTTGAATGGAGAGAAGGTAATCGAGATTCTATCACACCACAAGGCAACAAACCCCGTTTCCCAGAAATTAAAATGGGTCTTGGAACGGCGGCTACCATCATAACCCCTTATGCTGATAATAGGGTGGAAAGACCGTTAAAGCATTATCATATTATGAAGCAAGTGGGTCAAGATGTCGAAGTGGGGATAGACGAGGAATCTGGCGAAAAGACGACTACAATCACCCCTTACTACTATTGCCCTCAATGTAATGATTCGTTTCATGGTGCTCCATCTTTGGAAGATGCTAATATGTGGAAGTTTCCTACACCTACGGGCAACGAAGTGTTTAAGAATGGTTGGGACATAGACCCTAAGACTAACTCGTTAGTATTCAATGAATCTGATGTTGAAACGGAAAGGAGGGATGATGGGGGTGGAGGTTATAGTCTTAAATCGGATTGGCATTGGACACTCCCCCTTTACACAGAGAACAAACCCTTTGGAACTTGGTTGGATAATGCCATTGTCAATAATCCTAAGAAGGTTAAAGACCTTAACTTTACTCGCACAATGGAGAAGTGGTTAAAGAACAATAAAACATTTACGGAGGTGGAGAAAGATGAGTGAGGAAAATAAAGAAGAAACCATTGATGAGGAAGTTTTAGAAGAAGATGCAGTTCAACAAGCGTGGTGGAGAGAGTCGGCTTTTGTCCAACAGGGTGAAGCAGAGTCTTTTACTGTCAAAGGCTCACCTCCTGAATTACCTAACTTATTCGACACTTTAAAGGATATTACTCCTGCTTTGAGGGAAGAAGGGGAACTTACCTTGTTAGGGCGCACCTTTACAGGCATCACAGAATGGATTCCTGGTATTGACCCTGTGGGCGAATTGATTGAAGATACTTGGCTACCACCTTTACCACCCTCAGTCACTACTCGTATGAGAACCTTTGAAGATGAGGAAGGTGAATTGCCAGGTGGAGGTGGACATTTAAACATGATAGTTGATTTGTCAGGTTCAATGGGTGCAGATATAGGTGTCAATAGCAATCAGGCAAGTGTGTCCGTTAAAGATGCGGCTATGAGTATGTGTTCAATTTTGATTGAGGGGTGTCGAGAGGGTGGCCATACTTTTGCTATTGCAGGATATGGTTCATCTTATGGGAGCACCACTATCGAACAAGTTGATGTGAATGCTTTAACCAATGAAAGTAGCGCGAATTATTGGCAAACAGTTAATGGTGCAACTCGATTGATATGGGGGGCGGATGCTCAACAGAGAAAGGACTATCAAGGTGCGAGAGATTCTATCATCAACGCTGCTTCAAGAGGGCAGAGCCGCCAAGATTTATGGGGTAGTATGAGTGGAACTGCGAGTGGTTGTGGAATGGCACGAATGTATTACTACATGAAAGAGAGAATGAAAGGAACTGAAGTAAGAACTGCCCCTTGTATTTTCCTAAGTGATTGCTACCCAAGTGATTTGGATGTTCCATCTGATTACTACACGGATATGGGTGGAGATGTTAATAAACCGAAATTAGACACTAAAAAAATGAGTGAAAATGGAAAAGAAGATGCCTACTCCACAGGTTTCTGGTATTGGGCCAAGAAATACAATCAAGAGTTTGGCCCCGTCATCCTTATTCAGATGCTCAATACCTATGGGTATGAGAGGGTTCAAGAATCAGCAGGTTATTTACCCCGACTAAAGGCTGCTTTCGTGCAGTATATCGGAGAGGGCTATCCTTCTGATGAATACGAGAAGTGTTTCTTGAGTTTGGAAGTCATTATGACACCACAAGGGGGTAATCTAATAGATGTGGCTTTAAGGTTGAACGAGTTTATCAAGAACATGAATGGGGAAGGAGAAATCTGTTGCGGAGGGAAAGGAATATCTTTCTGAGAACAATTAAGACCAAATAGTTGTAGCGTTAGATAAGAGTGAGGTTTTACTATGATGGATGATTCGGACTTTAATTTAAACGAAACTCGCTCTGAACCTGTGGAAACCGCAGAGGCTTCTAAAGAGTTTGAGATACCTCCTGCTTTACCTTCAGACTACTCTGCTAACTCCTCTAATTCCTTTGAGCACATTGTGGATGCCAACCAGAAAAGTTTAACGACTACTTCATGGGGAAACTCGGTGCATGATTCTTTGGCCAACAAGCCCATGATTATGCTTTCCAAAGATGCAGCATTCCCCCCAGAGATTATTTACTCTAAGATGTTCATAACAGGTTTGTCTGGAAGCGGTAAGTCGTGGACAACAGGTGTGGTGATGGAGGAGTTTTCACGATTAGGTTTGCAGTTTATCTGTTTCGATGCGTTAGGGGCGCATAAAGGTTTAAAGCAACTGCCGAATGTAGTGGAAATAGTTCCTACGATGGAACTTCACCCCAATATGGAGAGATTCGTGGATGAGATTGAGGCTAATCCTGATATGAGTGCGGTTATTGACTGTTCTCACATTGACGACCAGACCACTCAGAAGATAGTGGCTGAGTATGTGGAAGCCATGTTCAAGAAGCGAATGGGTCGTGGAATAATGACTTTCTTTGAGGAGTGTCAAGACCTTGTGCCGCAACAGAAACCATCATTGGAGTCTTATGGTCCAATCGTTAAGATGTGCAAGAAGGGAAGACAATACGGTTATGGAGTTTGTTTGATTTCCCAAAGGCCGAGTGAGATTGCTAAACCTGCTTTGACTCAATGCACCATTCATATAATTCACGGCGTTATCCAGACCAGAGATTTGATGGCCGTTAAGGAGCAGATTGCTCAAGGAACGGATAGGACAGCCACTAACAACCTCTTGGATAAGATTCGTAATTTCGACACAGGGGAACTCTTGATTTACTCCCCTTCCTTAGTCCCTGATATGACAGGCACAAGACAACATTATCTCATTACTGCGGCTCGCTCTGATAGGGCTACTGAGCACACAGGAGAAAATGTAGTGGTTCAAGTGAAGAATCACAGTCCTGAATGGTCGCCCGTAGGAAGGGAGATACCTCACACAGTTGGAAACATGAGGGTTCACTTCGATGAAATGGAAGACTACAATCCTTATGCTATTATAGCCGACAGTAAGGAGGAATCCAAAAGAGCCGACACACCTCCTCACATAAACTCTCACAACCACATCGCTAATAGCAATAACGCCACCTCTTTTGAGGATTTAATAGATGATGATTGGAGTGCTGATGACTACGAGTTATGGGATGCGGAATCAGATGATATGGTGGAGAAGTCATGGGAATCAAGAGAAGGTTCTTACTTCAGTCCTTTCTCCTATGATGGAATAGAAGAAGAAGGGTGGTCTGCGGATTTAGCCAGCGAAGCCCGTAATCTAATGCCTACTGAAGACGATTCTCCCTTTCTTCAGTCAATCAAAGTATTAAGTGCCGTCCTCCTCACAGCAGGGGGTCTATTTTTGGTTCTGAAAGTGCCGACTCCTACCGAAAATCCTCAAATGTCAGCCGAGAAATCTCGTTGGTTAGACGCTTTAGAGCCATAAAATCACGGAAAATACTAACCTTAATATAATAGTGTTCCTTAGTAAGATTAGGAAACACAAGGACTAACCATCCGTTTCCCCAAACCCCCTCTCGTAAGGAGAAAATTACTGAATACCCATCAGTTTTGGACTGTGATTTACGAGGGGCTGCGAGGGTCTTCAAAGGTTATTCCAATTAAACAGCCCTTGTGCTGGATAGTTGTTTATTACTTCTAATACAATCTGACGATTTCGTGGGAATAGCGGCAACCCTCCGTTGCCTTCACCTATTGAGATAGCCGTAAAACTCGCAGGAGCAAGGCGATAACCCTCTTTCGTGGGAATAGCGGCGAAACTGAGTTTGAATAGCATCTCGCGGATTACAGGCTTACCTTGATGGGTTTCACCGAACAGCGTGAAACGAGGACATATAGGGTTGTTAGGGTCATCGAAAAATTGAACTAACTTATACACATTAACACTTTTTATTTCATCGTAAATCATTAATTGGTTAAAGTAATCTTCTCCTATCTCTGGGAAATCCACTTTGATGTTTGAATCAGGGTAAAGGCTGTTCCAATCTATTCTTTTCCAATAAAGAGGTGGTATTTGAAAATAATGGCTGGTATTAGGGGCGGGGCGGCTTACCGTCAAGACTTCTGTTGCATTGAGAAAGTCGGCTGGTTGATTGTAGTTGCCTTTAAGTTGAGGTTTAACTACTGTGAAGGGTGAGATAAAATAAACAGGGCTGTCGGTGTTCATCTCTCGCCCAATCCCCCCTTCTCCGAATACGAAGTTTCTATGAGCATGGTCTGGAAAATCTTTACACTCTAAATAGTCCTTCTTTACTGCCTTTAGATAGTCATCAAAGGCGTAATCCCCATCCATATCATTACCCGTTAAACTGTGAATCCTAACCTTTAAACTTTGTAAGTATCTTTTCAACAGCACTTCATTTTGTTGTTTAACAGATTGGCCTTCTTTTGCATACATCTTTTCCCAGAAGTCTTCCACCGCTAATAAGTTAGCATCGAGTTTGGATTCTAAAGCGTTTATCATAGGATAGATTACTTCGGTGATGAGAGTGTGCTCGTTGGCATCTCGCAAGGGTATTCTCTTGATGCCGTCCATACTCTTACTTTATGCACACGACTAAATTAACTTACCTCATACTGTTAATCACCGCAAGTCTTATATCTGAGTCGTCCCTCGTAGGTTCAATGGCAGAAGAAGCAGAGAGCAGATTTAGCAAAGAACCAACCGTAGTCGAACCGTTGCCCCCTGTGGAATGCAATTGGAAGAAAGGTCAGACTTTGGCTGCTTCCACCTTACAGAAGTGCTTTGGCTCGGCGTGGCACAAGTATCTCCCCCAAACAGGTCGAGTAAGGATTTCTAATATCATAGAGTCCCACACAGGACGGCATTTCACCATAGAGGCCAAAGTAGTCGGAAACCGCAAGGTCACTTACAGTTGGCATCAGATGTGGTGGGTGCGTGGTCCAGAAGACGAGAGGGTTGAAGGGTTCTTTTACTCAGGTTTAAGAGTGGATAACCCTGACAACGCTGTTCCTGCTAAAACCCCTGCGAGGCGAAGGAAGACTACGCGAAAAAGGCGTTCCTAAAGGGTGTGGCTTGGTAAAACATCTGCTGGTCTAAGGGATTTTCTGCTAACGAAGGTGCGAGCCTTCATATAGTCGTGCAGGATAGTAATGACTGAAAGGTGTCCTAAATGTCAGGCTTTAACGGAATCCCCATGCGTGGAATAACAATACCAAAATCACAGACCATAGGTGGAAGTCATGTATTACCTGCTGGCCCTTACACACCAAATATGCCCCAATTCGATAGCGTGGATATAGCCCGCGATTCTTTACCTGCTCACAACGCTAAAACTGCTATGGCAGGGATTCACATCCGACCTCTTAGCCCTGAGCCAACCGTAGTGGTTGATACAATGGCTGGTGCGGGTGCTATGCCTATGGCTTCTAACTTCCGCAACTTGTCTAAACTTCCTGATGTTAGAGTTTCTTCCTTCCGAGCCGAATCACCTATGCAATCCGTCAATAGGAACATTGAAGACTTTTCTATGTTAGGTCAGGGTTTAAGCCCAGACGAGCCAATTGGTTTCAGACCTGCTCACACCATTGAGATGTATGGTTCTGGAAACCGCCTTGATGTAAGTATGTTGGACATAGCACGACATGAGGTTATGCTTGACCAACTACCAACCAATCACGGCGTGGATGCAGTTTATGGTGGAAGTCCTTTCAGCGAGAAGGCCAGCATTTCCATTAGACCACAACCAGCCAATGTGCAAGGCCCACAATACACCGTTCCTTCAATGAGCAAGAGTGAGCCGATTATTGCAGTTCCTCTAAGGCCAGCACCACCACGAATCAATATGCCTCGTATTCCAAGAGTGAGTGCTGCACCTATGTCTATGGAAGCCAAGCCTGTTTTACCAGAAACAATGGGTTCAGATATGGGAATTGGCGAACACGCTAATCTGCTCGCAGGTAATTCCCGCAATATGGGACCAATAGGGGTTTCATCTGGCCGCAGTTTCGGCCCAGAAGGTTCAATGACTCCGTTTTAAGGAGTGAATTAAATGCCGTTTAAGTCTAAGGAGCAAGAACGCTACCTTCAGATAAACGAACCTGAGATTCATCGAGATTGGGTTGAGAAATACGGTCACTTTAAAGGGGCGGAAGCCTTCTCCGCCGAAGGTGATTATGAACCTTCTTTTGATTCATTAGAAGAAAGAATTGAATGGATGCGGTTTGCCGTTAATGACAAGTTCCTACATCAATATGAAGATGATTATTCCAATGTCGTTTTAGACATTGAAGAATGGAACGAAAACAACGGGAACAATTCTAAACTTTCTAATTTGGTAAAACAATACAAAAATAAAACGGGTTGGATGGCGGCAGAATCCTTATCTCTGAATCCAATGGAAGTCCCTAACACTATTTCTCGTTATTACATGGTTTTCGTGGATAATAAAAAAATAGGCTCTTATCTGACTGTGGAAGAAGCCCAAGAAGTAGCCGAATCTAAGAACGGCGAAGTGATAGAATACATCGCTGACTTGACTGACTCGGAACGAGAGTATATGGCGAATGTGAATCGAGAGTTTAGCCAACGCCAAAAGACAGGAGAGTTCTTTAAAGATTGGTGGTGGAAGGGAGAATCAGATAGATTCAGTAATGCTGATGCCCCGAACCTTCGCTATCCCACTACTTTCCCAGAAGAAACCGATTTCTTCGATAAGAATATTTTAGGGGAAGACGGCAGACGGAGCAAGATGTCTGCAATAGGGATTTCTGATGCTTACGGCATCAGCCCTCAGATGGCTCGGATATTAGTTTCCAGCCGAGTCTTCGGAATGTATATGAGTCAGAGGAATAATCCTTCGACTATCGAAAAGTATCGCCAGCGTATTCTGGATGCCATAGACGACTACGCACCACAATCTGAAAAAGAGGTGCAGATGCTTAAAGTTCTCAGACCCCACATGGCTACGAGGGGTGTCAAAGGCCCAAGCCCTTCTTTCTGGACTTCTTACAGAGGGTGGTCTTACCCGAAACCAGAATTAAGTTATTATTACGATGATTACTATGATTATCCTGTGCCGTTCATGGGCTACGATTTAGATAAGGACTATTTGGTGGAAGACTATGGTGCTGAAGAAGACGAAATTGTTCATTGTAGTTTTTGTAGTGAAATCATTGGCACAGAAAAGGAAGTTTATGACGAGGAAACTGTGGAGTGGTATAACGCTAATGGCGAAACAATATGCCCTCCTTGCTACAAAGAGTGGATGGAAGAATGGAAGCGTGATACCGATATGCACTATACTCCTTTTTACGCCGAACTCGTCTATGAGGATGATGGTTGGCACGAAGATATGACCGATGCCGAATTAAAACAAATGTTTGATGAGCAAATGGATGCTATGGAACAATACCAACTTGTTCCTTGCAGAACTTGTGGTAGCAAGGAAATTGGCCCTGAACACCCAAGCGAAGGGTCGTTGATTTCCTGTGACCATTGTGGTGCAGAATATAACATTTCGGGTGAATTAACAATGGATGTGCGGCTCGATGATGGCGCACCCTACACTTTTTCACCTGATTTTTTTAATTGGCTTGGTTATTGGAAATCAATAGAACAGAAGGGATTTGAAGGGAACAACAATGCAAATAGACAGAATAGGGAATATGTAATGAGTAAGTTTCCCAAGTATCTCAATGAGATGCACAAATCGCTCTATGCAGAATCCTTCTCCGCCGAACTCAAGAGAGATTCCTGTTGCTGTGGAGCGACTAAATCCAAGCCTTGTGCTTGCATGATTGAAGGTGTGATGGAATGTAATGCAACCTGTCCCTGTTCCTTAGAAAAGAGTGCAGAATCCATCGGTGCTGAATCCTGTGACGACCTTTGCACTCAATGTGAATGGTGTGATACTTGCATAGATGGAGTATGTGAAAATGTCGAAGAAGAATGGGGGCGTGAATGGGCTGATTACGACCATCTGTGCCGCCAATGCCACGATAAACACATCGAAGAAATGGGAATGAATGCTGAATCCTTCTCCGCCGAAGGAACACTCATTGGAGAAAAGTGCGGGATTGGAGGTTGTGATGGGAACATTATTGCTTTCTCACTTGGAGGGAGTCAAAATGCCTACAATATGGTTTGCGATAAATGTAGTAATGCAGTATATGAAGAATGGGATGCAGAATCCTTCTCCGCCCCATATTCTCGTAAAAAAGGAGAATACTACAACCGATGCCCTGAATGTGACGGGGATATTATGGAAGACCAATACCAAATAGAAACGACTTACACTCGCCATTATTGTGTGGATAGTAAAAGGGGGAAATCAACCTGTGGTATGGATGAGGAATGGGAAGATTCTGAAGAATCTTATGCAGAATCCTTTGGTGCGGAGAAGAAAAATGAAATGGAATTGATTCTCGCCAATGGTGGATGGGAAGGTAGTATGGTTCTGAGTGGGGATGAAGATGCTATTAAGTATATTATCAAACAATCCGCCTTTATCGAAGAATACCGACCCGATATAGGAATGCCTGAAGATTGGGATATGAAGGGTAAGGAATGGCTCGACCAATGGTTTGAAGATAATGATTTAGAAACTATTGCCCAAGAAACAGGTTGGACTATTACAAGAGTTTCTTCTAATGCAGTATTTTGGGGAAATAGAAAAGGAATAATAGTCGCAGATGAAACTTGGTGGGGCGCAGAATCCTTCGGGTCTGAAAATTGCGTATCTTGTGATACTCCTGATGGTTATTGGCGAGGATTGCCATTATGTGCAAGTTCTGGTGAAGAATTGTGCATTAGTTGTTGTGCGTGTAATCTGTGCCGTAGCAAATGGAATATGTTAGAAGTAGGAGAACAAAAAGCAGAATCCTTCAATGCCGAAGGGTGGCACACTACTCGTATTCAAAATCTAATTGATAACCTATACAATGATAGAGAAATTGCTCTGAATAAATTATTAAAAATAAAGAATGCCAAACTCCAAAAACTCTTATCTTCAAATAAATTACTCAAAGATAGAGTTGGAGGTTTAAGTTTGGCTCAATGGGCGGAAGTGCAAGCCCAATTGAAATACACGCCTTCAGGAAGAATCCGAACTTTCGGGGCAGAATCCTTTGAAGCATCGGAACGGGGTAATTTGTATTGGTGTGATGAGTGTGGGAAATACATGGGTTGTGAATCTTATGGGAATTGGCCGAGTAAGATGATAATTACAGAAACCGAACAAGAATTATGCGGGGCTTGCTATAAGAAAACTCAAAATGCAGAATCCTTCCGTTCCTACAAAGTAGCCCCAGACCTTTCCTCTTACACTAAAGCCGAACTCGTTTCTTCCATAGCAGGGCCACAGGGAACTGCCGCTTACGATGAAGTCGTCTATGACCCCATAGCCCAATCGCGTTTAAGTGCGGAAACCTCCACACAGCGTTTTAAGAATTACGGCAACTCCCTTTCAGGCGATACTGTTTGCCCTGCCTGTGGGGATGAATCGTGGGATGAATACTTAGATGGGGATGAGTGGAGAGGATATTGTGGCTGTGGGTATGATTTTGATGTGGGGTCTGCCCTTCCGAATCCTCTTTTAACTTTCTATGAGATGGAGGCATTAAAAGAGCAAGGAAAATTAACTTCTGACCAGAAAGAGTATTTAGAATGGCGAATTACTTCCACTTTGAGTGATTTAGAATCATCATCTCACAATAAAAAATACATACAAGATGAGTTAGTCGCACACGGTTGGACTCTCGATAGGTGGGGTAATGTTCAACCTCCTGAAGAAAGCGCATCAACTTTAGTTGGGAATGCTGAAAGCATAGATTCATTTAGTCCTGCCCGCTTAATCATATTAGGTGCATCCATAGGCGTAGCATTAGGACTGTATAAGACGAGAGGTGAGTAAAGTGGCTGATATTGGAGAAAGACTCGGTGGCGATGACCTCAACATCAGCATAGACCAACCGCTTCGTATCATTATAGGTGGTCCACCTCACTCTGGGAAATCCACTTTGATGAACCTCTTGGAAGACCGCTTCCAATACTATCAGATTCCTGTGCAACTCTTGGACTTGGACTTGTCTGCACCCACACCTTTAAAGACAGGTTTCACCGAACAGCGTGAAAAGAGGAAATGGACTTCCTCGTTGGCTGATGAAGCCAAGTCTATGTTTGAGCAAGCCGAAGGAGTGCAAGTGGTTCTCGGTGATTCTGTCGGTTTAATCTCTGAGATTAACGAGATTATCTCTCAACCTGCTGATGTGGCTATTCTATTGGTTTCAGGTGGTCATGGTGACTACGATACTACTTACCGCAAGGTAGTTCGCAAGTGGAAAGAGTATTATGAGGACATAAGGAAACCTCTTTTAGTGGTTCTCCGTTCAACTATGAATCCTGCGGATGAGTCTATGTTCGACCCCAGAGATAACTACGGTGTTATAGCGGGTTTGGACAGAGATGCTTATCAAAGCAAGGTCATTAGCGGTCATTATCAATACACAGGCGAATATCCCACTAACGCTTGCTTAGAGGGAATCGTCTTTGAGATTGCTCAGAGTTTCGACTTGAAGGTTCGCTCTGCTACTGACCCTGACCATTTGGCCATCTTAAACCAAAAGTGGCCTGATTTGAAGGACAAGAAGACTTGGACTCCACCCTCAGATTCCATGTTAGGTGGAATCGAGCGAGCCTACTTTGACGAGCGTGGCCGTGTTCCTGCTGACCAAAGAGCAGAAGCCTTCGGTGCAGAAGGGAGAGAGCCTGTCTGGGTTAAGACTTTTTTGGAGGAACGGAGAGCGTTTGATGGCAGCCCTAAATCAAGAACATGGGTTGAGGGCTATTTTTCAAGTTATGATGCCGCTATGAAAGATGCAAAGGAGGAGGAAGACTCTTATAGGCAAGATTATCGTTATGTTAAGTTATTTGAAAAGGATGGAATGATTCGCATAGATGTAAGTGATAAACAAACAACCACGATAACTTATCAGGAGTTCAAAAAACTCGGCGCAGAATACTACACTAAATATTATCTCCCCAATAGACTTGCGCCTGAAGTGGGTGACGAAGCCATGTTTGAAGGTGGAGAAATCCGCATTACCGCTATGGAACGCAATCCTGATGTCATCTTTTACACTTACCTTGATGAAGACGGCAAATCTGATGGTTTTATTCACACCAGAGATAAAGCGAAGTTCGTGGATAGATGGACTCCGTTCCCAATGGAAAAAGATACAGTTATCCTTTCTAATTATGGGGATAAGGACGATTTATCCTTCAAGGAGTGGGCTGACCAAGAAATGCTCACACACGGAAAAAAGGAGTCGTTTGACGATTGGTTAAACGATGAACTCTCGCATCACGGTGACAACATGACTCTGCAAGATTGGGGTCAGCATGAGTTAGACTCGCATTACGAGAGATATGGTGCTGATTCTTTTGATTTGGAAACTCACTCAGGACATGAGGTTCAATGGGATGATGGAAGTTTCTATATGACTTTCAAAGAGCCTATTGATGGATATGGTGAGGTTAATGGATATTGGTATGGTGGTGCGAACCAGAGTCCCGATGAGATTAGTCTGGATGTTGAACCTGCTTGGAATGAGGAAACTGATGAGGAATACGATGTTCCCTCTTTGTATATTCAGGTTGATGAAGTGGAACACTATGGGATAAGAAATCACAATATGACTGTTTCTCCTGATGGTTCAGGGGTAAGAGCAAGTCGTGAATTACTCGATGCGATTCAAGAAGGTTTAGAGGGGATGGTTGCTGACCATGATGATAAGACAGTTGTTAGCAGAGAATACAGAGCAGAGAATATGGCTCGCTTTGAGATTATGCCTTCAGTTCATGTTGAAGGAATTGGTATTGTTTCAGGGCCATTAGTTAGAGAATACTCCTATTTAACAGGTGGAAGAATTGACGATTATGATATTTATGACGATGATGCCGCAGAAGAAATTATGTCCATCCCTGCAAATGACCCTCGTTTTCCACTTCAAGAGGGAGAATTAGAGTTGATTGAGGCTATGGTTTATGGTCATTCCCACCCTCGTATCAATGACTCTTGGGGAGAACTAAATGAAGATGGAATGTTTTGGGCTTCAAAAGTCATGGAAACGCTGAGTAATTATCAGGCTTACGCGGCTGAAGACAACCTGAAAGCACTCAAAGCGATTTACAATCCCTACATCGGGAAACAAGTGAGATTTATTACTAAATATGGTTTAGATAAAGATGATATGTTTGTGGATATTGAAACGATACATTCTATTGATTGGGATGGTGGTGAAGACGAGTATGACGAACCTGTGTTTCTCAACAAAGAAGGTGATAGGTGGATGACTCTGGATTATGTCAAAGAAAACTTAGTTGAAAATAAAGAGGCTGAAGAAAAAATACACTCTCAACTGATGATTGGCTCTCTTATAGGATTGGGTGCTGGATTGTGGGCTGTGAATAGGTTTAAAGAAAGTCGTGAGGAAAAGTAGGTGGGCAGATGGCGCACTCGACTTTAATGGCTGAAGACTTCGGTAAGGATTGGATTCGTCTGCAAGGTGTCGGCAGGGTCACAGCAGTTCGGGCTGAACAACTCCAAGTCGGTGATTGGATTGGATGGGACAGAGGATATTCCTCTCAAGTTTTAAGCATCCGACCCAAAGGCAAGAACTTCTTGTATCTCACCGTTAAACCCAAGCAGAACAGATTCAGCAATTACCACCCTGTCAATCAAAACGGAAAGGAACGAACTTTGCTGAAAAAGAGAACCACTATGATGCACCGCATAACTCCCCGAATGGTTAAACATTGGAGAACTGAGAACTTTAAAGCCTACGGGTTCGGAGAGCCTGAAGGACCACCTGTTCTGGGCGAGTATTCGTTGCGGGATTTGATAGATTCGGCAGCAGGTCCACAAGGCCGTTTAACCTACGATGAATCGAGTTCTTGGGACTACTTGCGAGATTACAGGGCGGAATCGAAAGCCAAGCCTTCTTATAGTCCTTCTGCGAACTTAAAATCAAGTGATACTATGTCCGATGAAATGAAATCTATGAAATCTTTAGCCGTTCTCGGTGGTGCTTTGCTAATAGGCTACCATTGGGATAAGATAATGGACATGGGTAAATCCCTTGTAAGCGGTTTCTCAGCAGAGAACAGAATCGCTCGTAGGGAAATAGAGGCTGCTTCACATTACAACATCGGAGAGGTTGATTTTCAAGGTGGAGAAGGTGGGCTTCCAGCAAATGAGGAAGCACCTGCACCTGTGAAATACGACTACAATCCTGTTGCTGGCCCTATGCAGATTACCTTTGACCCTTCAACTATGCCTTCAGATGTATTCAAGGAGATATGAGGTGATTAAATGAGTGCTTGTTGTGGAAACACTAAGACTTTTAACGCTGAAGGCGATGAGGAGAACGCTGATTCCCCTGATTTCTGCACCGCAAGCCCTGAAACCTACGGTCGCGATGCTCGTTTAAACAAGAGCCTACAACTCGGCGGTATCTTTGCCGTTATCGGCGCAGGTGCGGCTCACTTCATGTTGAAGAAAGACGATATGAAGGACTCGGCTCTTTACGGTGTCGGAACAGGAGCAGCAGCACTCATAGGAAACTACCTTCTGTTCGGTGACAGCATCATGGCTGATGCAGAGGCTCACTACTCCAATGTCTGTCCTGCCTACACAGGCGGTGCGGATGAGGAACAAGAAGAACAGGCAGAAGTTGATAATGCCGACATACAACCATGAAGGAGATGAATTAAAATGCCACAGACTTACCACAAGGGCTATCCTGTAATCGAGCCTTTCTATCAAGACGCAGAGCGTGTTGGTGGTGGTCGTGGAGATTACATTGACCGTTCTGACTACGCTTGGAACGCTGAGAGCATGATGGGAGAATCCACATCTGATATGGCACTACACTCAGTTGTCATCGGTGTAGTGGGCTTAGGTGCTATGAAACTTTACGGGCAGGAAACAGATGTCGCTGTAAAGCACTCAGCCATACTTGCTGCAATTGCTTTCATGTATATGGGACTCTTTGGACATGGCCTACCCGATAAACTTCGTGGCCCATTTCTGAAGGGTGATTCCGATGAGTAAAACCTTTAACGCCCCTTACGCGGGAGCAGGTGCTTTAATGCCTATCAAGGGCGATACCGCACTTAGCAGTTTCTCTGGAAAGGAACTTGCAGAGAGTTCCGCTATTCACGGCGACTTTAACCAAGCCAGCCTTAACTACTCAGGTCATCAGAACCTTGAAGTTAGGGGTGCTGAAGACATGGATGGGCGCGTAGTGAATATAGTGGGTGTGGAGGATAAAGTCTATGTGACTATTAGATTCCCTGATACAAATGAGCATTACGGCTACGATAAGATATTCGTAGGT